>Ga0214543_1012984_pt1 | contig 10753 bp, 4 predicted proteins | sample CNSS2metaG_FD_160094 | JGI IMG/M metagenome (GOLD analysis project Ga0214543, IMG submission 160094) | Root nodule microbial communities from cowpea collected in UCLA plant growth center, Los Angeles, California, USA - CNSS2 | ecosystem: Host-associated > Plants > Roots > Nodule | place: USA...
TCCTTTGTTTTTAGCACACTTTGGCCACTTTTTGGAGACATATGAGACACATTCTTTGTCTCCTTTTGTGCTAGAACGAAATTAGCCTTGCACACACCATAGTTGGCTCTTTTGTCTCTCATTTTTGTAACCTTATTTGACCTAGTTTCTAGAAGCTAGAGTTAGGTTTTTGTAGAGACATCCTTAGGTATCTTTTATTTGCTTAGAGGCCCTTAAACTCTTCTATATAAAGGGTGCTCCTAGACATGTAAAAGTGTTGAACATTTTGAAGTAAAAACACTATTGTGTCTCAACCATTTGTGAGAGTTTCCTCCCTTAGGAGTGAATACTTTTAAGCCTTATCTTGCATAGCAAGTGGCGGCACACATCCACTCATCTTCAAGGTTGCCATGGCTTCTAGCCTAACCTTGTAGTGCTTCTCACATTTTTACCATTTCTTTCCTTTCCATTTTATGTTTTCTTCTTCCTTTAATTGTTCTTGGTTTTCTATGGTTTATGTGTTTTCCATTTCCTTTTTGTTTTGAATCCTTTAATTGTTCTTGGTTTTCTATGGTTTATGTGTTTTCCATTTCCTTTTTGTTTTGAATCAATCCATCATCTTCTTCTCTTGAGCTTTGTGAAAGGAACCTTCACATCTAGATAGCTTGTTATCTTAATGTCAGTGGGGATTTCACTTAGCTTTTTTTCTCTCCTCATAGTGCTCTACAATGGTAGAGTCAGAAAACCCTCCTTCTCTAGGATTATATTATCACTCATCATGATCAAGCATATTATTAAAATCATAATCAATTACATAACACATAAATGGCATACATAGGACTTGAACCCAAGTCCTCTCACACAATCAAGTACTCTTAACCATTTGAGCTAGTACTTTTTCACGTCACAACAATCAACATTTAATGTCATAAAGGCTCCCACTACCCGCATTTATTAATTAATTAATTATTTAATTAATTAATTAAATTTTGTGGGTCTTACAAGAAGTAGTTGTAACCTCCTACAGTTGTAACATGTTGTAATAGACTATTACATATAGTGTGAGTTTATGTTGTCAGGAGTATAGTCTTTCTATTGCTAGGAGGAACAGTAAAGGTGTCAATTTAGCCAATGGCCCATGGGTCAGCCCTATCCCACCCTTCATTAAGCCCCACTCTTAGGGAACCCCTTAATGAGGAAGCAAAGAAAAGTCTTAACACTCAAAGTCCCTTGTCATGTGGGTTAGGATTACGGCTAAGGTGGGTTTGGTCCCACTAAAAGAGTTTAATTAACTCTTAAAAATAATACTTTGATTCAGGTTGATTGTTGAGTCGGGTCTACTTAGGTCGAAGGTCATGACTAGTTGGTCTAAACCGTAGGTTGAGATTGATCGGTTAAAGCTGAAAGTCGAGACAGGGAAAAGGTCAAAATGGATCAACTTTTCCTAGGCCGAAGGTTGAGACGGATTAGCCCTGGTCGAAAGTCGAGACATGTCGGTCAGTGTCAAAGGTTGAGACAAACTAATAGAGACCAAAGGTCGATTATTGAGATGGTTTGGTAGCCCAAAGGTCGAGACTGGTCGACCTTGGTTGAAACTCGAGATTATTGGACTAGGCCAAAGGTCGAGACGGAGGGTCAAACCGAAGGTAGAGACGGGTCAGCCTGGCCAAAGGTTGAGATGAGTCGATCCTGGAAAAATGTTGGGACGAGTTGGCCTAGGATCAATGAAGTCCTCACACAATGAAATGACAAAAAGGAAGTGTAATTATCATCCTTACAAGTAATTGATGATAAGAGAATTGATGAACAGTTTATGGCAGAAGTGGGTACTATTGGTAAAGTTCATTATTTCAATCTAGTTCGCCTACATGGATTTTGGGTTTAGGGTTCCTGAACGAGCCCTACAAAAAATCACATACCTCAAATTGAAAGTTCTTCTTCCCAAATCCCTAATTACGTTTTCCCCCAATACCTTACTTTAAACCTAGATACCAGCTCATTGTACACTACCCCTCCACGTAAAACACATAATGGAAGACATAATATAAACAGTGTCACCTGTACAGTGCTTTGTTAGTCATTTAAACGGCATGACACAAAGGGATCAAATTAAACACAAATTGCAAAAATGAGGACTATTTTAAACATTTGAAAAAAATTAGGACCATCGACAACAAACATTGCGAAAATGTTGACCAAATAGCTATTCAAGCCTAATTTTTACCATTATCCAAGCTACATTTTATTAGCAAAAGCAACTATTCCATAGTTTTTAGTCTACGTTGTCGCAACCGGGGTCACGATGGGACGGTGAAAAATTATTTTAAAATACAGAGGAGTCGCCACCATAGTTTATTGAAGAAAACTATAGAAAAACCTTAAAAAGAGTAGTCTTCAAAACCAAGTTTCAGATCGGAAGCTAATTATGTGTAGGGAAGGTATTAGCACCCCACAACGTCCGTCCAAAGACCTTTTAATTAAGTGTGCAAAATTAATGTAATTTTTAAAATATTTGTTTTCCCCTAAAAAATCAAACCGACAAACAAATACAAAATGGTAAAGAAAATATTGTTGAAAATTTTAGTTGGGCCCAATAAGGATTTACCTTGCTCCTACATATCTCAATTCGTAATCGTTGGTATACTTCTTTTTATCTATAGCTTTTTCAAATGAAACAAAATAATATCCAAGTTTGCATAAGATGTTCTCGGTAAATATTCTTAGCATTGAAAGTATTACTTTTAATTATGAGTATAATATATTGAATCTAAGCAAGAAATACCACTGTATTTACCGTTCATCGTTGCGTGTCTTTATTGAGTGGAAGTGGGTATTGAAAACCTATTTTTCATAAGGTTAAGGAGGACTAAAAAAATGAACTCGAGGAAAAACACCTGAGAAAGGCCACGAGAATGAGTGATGTCAGTGATCAAGAGTCATCCTCCATAAACATTGTAGGTGCTTTAGATTTTTTGTATCATTCTCCCCTTTTTTTTCTCTGGGGTTGCTTTTCTATTTCTCAGTTGAGTACTCGCTTCTATTTTTCTCAAAGCTCTCTGTTTGATGCCTTTTTTCCTCCAAGAAGTCTTTTCAGGGTCTTTTTCTTTTGTGTTTGGTACCGTGATGTGTGATTCCTCTTTGTGAGTTGTTCTAGAATGATCGTTAACGGAGGTTGATGAGAGTGAAATCAAAAAAGGATATGTTTGACCTTCGGAAGAAGATATCAGTGGATAAAGGAGAAATGTCATTATGTGTTGTGTGAAAAACCTCTCTTTAATGAAATGGAGAAAGAAAAAAAAGAACTCGAGGAACGAGCGTGAGAGACTATGAGATCCTAAGACCTTACTTTACTTTTTTTAGCATCGTCTAAGATATTAACTGTGTGCGAAGGTTGAAAGAAATGGGGAAGGAATCTAAATTGTGGGAGTATTACCAGGATGTAGTTGAGTAACAGTAACATATAACAAATTATTTTGAAAAAAAATAACTTTTCTTACTTTTCCTAATTTTAATTTTATTTCTTTCTTTAGTAGAAACTATATATATCTTTTTTATTTTTTTTTATTTTTTTATTTTTATTAGCTTTTTGATATACTTATTAGTCTAATATATTTTTTAAAAATAATATTTTTATAGTTTTTTGTACCGTTATTTTTTTCCATTTTTTTATAATTTCAAAATTTATTTTATAAAACTATTTTTATTATTTAAAAAATATTTTTCTATTTTCAATTTTTATTATTATTATTATTATTATTATTATAAAACTCATTTTTTTATTCTTATTCTTAATCATAAAAATCGTTTTTATGTTTTTTTGTGTTTATCTTTTAAAAACTCATTTTCACTATAAAAATATGTTTCTTATCTTTTTCTATTTCGTTTACTTTTCTATTTAAAAAAAGTTTAGTTATGTTATATTATATATTTAAATTAGTTGTCTAGGAAAAAAGAAAAATAAGATTATTATTACTAAAAATTATTTTTATTTTTATTTTATTTATTATTTTTTCACTCGGACAAAATCGGGTGTTGACATATTGAATCCTCAATTTTATCTTACTTTTGTAAATAAATACATTTTGGATTACATTGATCTAAATATACCACTAATCCTCATTTTTTGTGTCTATTATAGATTGAAAGCTTTGTTCCAAAAACCCAGACAAATGAGTTACCCAAAATAAGGAAAAGATAAAAAAAATGTCATAAAAAGGAAGTAACAGGCACTGCCAAGCAGTTCAGGGCTAGTGCTAAGCACCAACCCACCTCTAGGGAGTTAGCGCCTGGCGGACAACGTTCAGCGCTAGGTGCCAGAAGGTTCAAGGGCATATTGCTTGGCAGCATCTAGAGACTGCCAAGCGGTTTCACGCAGATCCTCCTTTGTTCTTCTTGCGCTTAGCGATATGAGGCTTCTGCTAGGCGCCACTTTTGCTAATGTGGAAAGTTGGCCCTATTTCTTCATGTTTTCATGAGGGAAACTCATCTTGGACGTTTTGGATCTCAAGCAACATGTTTTGGAGCACTTGGAGGTCTGCTAGGGCTAGTGGGAACTTTCCCTTCTTCCTCTTTGTATCTCCTCCCTCTTCCACTTTCATTTTGTAAGCTTGTGCTCTCCATGACAATAGAGAACTAAGCCCATTTTGTTGGGGTATATGTAGCCACTAAACTTTCATGTATTTATGAATGATTTGAATATATATATGCTTCTTCCATTAATTGCTAGTATCTTTTTTCTTTACTTAATGCTTGCTTTGCTTTAACCATTCATTGCATGATTTAGGGTCATGAGGAATTGGAAAATATCTCTTCAAACCTAGACTTGGAACAAGATACCTAATGGAAGTAGTGTCTAGGAATGGAGCTTGACCCATTAGTTGTTTTAAACCCTAGTTTATGAAGCAGGTTTGCTTATTTAGGGATTCAAGGAATTGACCCTTAATAAGGAAACTTAGGCTCATTCAACTAAGGGATTAAGGTTTGAGTAGATTTGTGGGTTGACATTAGTAATTTAATGGAAAAGAGTTTTAATGTTTTATATGCATGAGAGTGAAGTCGGTGAAATCTAACCCTAACAATATCAATCATTGCATTTCTAGTCTTTTCCATATTCTAGAGTTTCAAATATCCAAGTTCACCTTTTACTTATTTATGCAAAATTTACTTTCATGCACAAAAACCAAAATTATGGATTCATTCTTTAGTTTAAATTAGTTATTAATTGCACAATTATTTATTATACACGAGTCTCTTGGGAAACGATATCCCGGTCTTACCGGTTACTACTTGCACGACTTAGTACACTTGTCAAAGTTTTAACAAGTTCATTGTCGGGGACTTGTGTTCAAACACAAGGCAATTTGAGTATTTGTGACTCTTTTAGACTTTATTGTTTGTTTCTTTCTTATGCTTTCCTTTATGTAGTTTGTCTATAGATGTTTATGCTTTCCATTGGTTTGGTTTGTGTTTAATGCTTGTCTCAAGGTACGCCTTAGACCATGATGTAGTTGTTGGAAGGTCCTAAGAATGGGATTTCAGCAGCCGAACTAACCAAATCAACCTAGATAATACAAGTCACTAGGGATGGGATTGTGTGTTTGGCCCCATTATTCTGGTTCTTAAGGCAAGTCTTCATGCATTCTTAAGTCAAGGGATTGGTTAAGGTGTGTCAGGCTTAGATATGCACAACAAGAGGAATCTGAGTGTTTTTACCTTGGAGGACATGGAAAGTAGTATTCATCATTTTATGAGAGTACTGAGTGATCTTGCAACAAGAGGGATTTGAGTGAGAATACTTGGAAAATCTGTTTTAATCATTCTTCATATTGGAATTGTTGTTTGGTTGGTGTGCTTGTGTTATGTTTTGCATTTTTCTTGCAACAAGAGGGATCTGAGTGAGGTTACTTGGGAAATATGTTTTAATCATTCTTCATATTGGAATTGTTGTTAGGTTGGTGTGCTTGTGTTTATGTTTTGCATTTTTCTTTTCTTTTTGTTATTTTTATGTTTTCTCCTTTCAATTATCTTCCTTTGTTTTTATGTTTTTCGATTTTCAATTCTCAAATCTTGGCTTCTAAAATGATTGGTTAACTTATTTGTTGGAGTATCTTTTGTGCCTTGTGAGTGCTAGGTATTGATGATGATGATGATGAGGAAGACACAAGGAGCAAAGAGATTTGAGCAGCAGATGTACTCGCCCAAAAATAGTTTGCTTTCCTTCCTTTTCTATTTTCATTTCTTACTTTCAATAATTAAAAGTGTGACTTGGTTGGTTTGAAAAATATGAATGCATTGGTTTTATGACTTTGAGTGAGTTTTGCATGACTTTGAGGAGAACCATTTGTGTTTGCTCATAAATTGAGTTTGGATTACATTGAAAGCGTGTTGTGGCCTTGTGAAAATCGATGCTTGTGGTTGTACTCATGTGTGTATGTTGAGAATGTTGTTATTGTTTTTATAGTGATTAATGATTGTGGAAAATTGTATTACAACCTTAGGACTAAACCAGGTGAGAGTTTGAGCCTCAGAGTTTTTATCTAATGAGAGATATCTCTTTTGGTGGACAATTAACTTTGCTTGATTTTCATTGCTAGTTGCTTTTCAATTACATGTCTACATCTAAACAAGGCATTTTCCCTTTCTTTCCTTTCATCATATTTTGACCCTAAAGGTCAACCTTGTTCTTCAAGAATACAACCCTTGTGCAACCTTTTGAGCATTTCAAATAAACTTTCTTTCACCGTTGAACCCTTGAATTTTGTTGAAAATGATTGATCACCTCACCTTTAGTGTGAGAGTAAATTTTATGGCCATTAGTGTGATTCAAGTGTAGGGGAAGTTATCAAAAGAGGGGAAGCATGAGGAACAAAATGGAGTTGGTTGTGGTTGATGTGATGCATTCTTGTAAATATGCCATCTTCAAAAGAAAAAGAAAAAGAAAAAAAATGAATGAAAAAGAGAAAAAGAAAAAAAAAAGAATAATGTGGCTGCAATATGGTGATTGGTTGTATTTTAGTTCAAATAAAAGAGGGGTGAATACAAAAATTTTGCAAGTTGATGTGATTGCACTCTTTACTCTTTCATGCTACATAGAAACACCATTCTCCTTCCTAGCCTTGGGAGAGGGCTTGCATCTTCTCTTTGGTTTCCATTTCTTCCCCATCTCTTCAATTTGTAAACCTTAGATTCTCCACCAATGAGAGTTAAACCTATGTGTTGAGATTAGATGTAATAAATTTAATCTTGTGTATTTTGTGATGTTAATCCATATGCTTTTCCATTTCTATGTTAGCATTTGATTTCCATGCTCAATGCTTGCTTTGGTTTAACCACCCATGCATGATTAGTAGTTCTTAAGGTGTTGGAAAATGTCTTTCCAACCTAGAACTGAAATTGAATGCCTAATGGAGCTTGTATATAGGGATAGAACATGATTCATTAGTAATATTAAAACTCTTGAACTTAATGCATGATTTCACTTCTTGAAGATTCAAGAAATTGGAACTTGATGAGTTATCATAGACTCAAAGTCGCTAGGAATAGGATTTGAATATTCTTGTGAGTTGATTTTGACATGAAATTGGAATTTAGATGTTTGTGAATGCATGAGAAGAAAGTGAATGCAATCTAGTCTTGACAATTGTATATAATCTATGTTAAATTTCTATTGCACACCAACTATTTGATAAAATACCAAAAAGAGTTTCTTTGTGTTTTGTGAGTTTTGTTGTCTATTTGAGTTATGAATTGTGAGACTTGTCATGTGTTGCACAAGTCCATATGGAGAGAACGATATATTTATTACTTGCTACGTGTGACCGGTGCATTTGCCATTTTTCACTTAACAAGTTTTTCAGCCTAGGCCAAAGGTCGAGATAGGTCGACGCTGGCCAAGAGTTGAGATGAGCTGGCGCGTGCCAAGAGTCAAGACGAGACGATCAAACTGAAGGTCATGACAGGTCAGTCCGGGCCAAAGGTCGAGACAGGTTGACCCTGGACAAAGGTTGAGATGATTCGGCCCAGGATTAAGGTATGGCAAGTCATCCCAGACTAAAGGTTGAGACGTATCAACCTAGGTCGAAAGCCAAGACGTACCAATGCGAGCCAAAGGTCGAGGCGACCCACCTGAGTCGAAGACTATGACAAGCCATCCCGGGCCGAAAGTTTAATAATATATTTTAAAAAAATAATGTCTTTTTCATGTGTATAAAGAAAGAATATGGGATGACACTGACCCATATGACTTTTGTGGTGTTTTTGGCGTTGTGGATTTTTGTTAATGGAAGGTTTTTCGGCCTTGTGGGCTTTTTTGGCCCCAGCTCACATGGGCCAAGACCAAGCGATGTATGTTAGGCCAAATTGACAACTTTAAGGAAGAGTTAAGGGGACTAGGGTCGTCTCGACAAACCTTTATGGTTGTTGTATCTTGTTTTATTTCCCTACCACATTGGTAGAGACATACTATGTTTACCTAATAAATAATTCATAAGAACAAGTCTTAGACTAATCTATATTGGTGTTTTTGGGACAGCAGTTAACGCTCCCACCAAAACTTGAATGAGTAACATGAGAAAGGAGATGAAACCCACGTTCAAACAACGAGCAATGCTTCAACACTCACGAGGAACTTGATATCCTAGATGGCAATGCACTCCAACAACTCGCCAATAGAAGACGAAGACAACAACACAACGAACAAGCAATGGAAAGGCATCAATGAAGGAAGACAACCACAACACCACACTCAAAACCACACGAATGCCCTGGAGAAGACAAAGGAAGAGATTCCCAAATTTTCACCATTTTGAATAATGTTTTCTCTACAAAAAGGAAAACTTTTGGCCCTAATACCACACGTATGAATGCAAATAAAAAATGAAAAACGAAATTAAAAAATAACACGTATGATGTGTCAAAATGAGTGTCAAAATGAGTAAAAAATGAGTTAAAATATCATTTTCTTAATTTTTCAAATGATGTTAGAAAATATTTTATTTTAATATAATTTTTCATCGTTACATAATTGGGTCCCACATGTATACACCAGTGCAAGAAGGGGATTTGGCCGTGGTTATTTTTTGCATTCTGCCCCGGTTTCAGAATCGAGACATATAAGGACAAGGTAAAAATGGGATGACTTTTGGCCTCAGGTGTAAACCAAAGTAGAGACCCACCATTTTGCCTCGGTTGTAATAGGAACCAAAACCATGTAGTAACGAATTTTAAATTTAATTTTATAATGCCAATAACTATCAGCTTCAGTTGTAGCTTGAACCGAAGCCATATAATGTGCTTTTCGGCCTAGGTTGTGGTCTGAACCAACGCTATAGGGTCATTTCTGCTTCGGTTGTAACTTCAATAGAGGTAATATCCACTATTTTCTTTAAATATTTTTTCTATTTTTGTTGATTCCCATATTTTTAAACTTGAATATTTTCAACAAACCAGCCAAAACAAAAATAGACAATACATTTTATAAATCCCAAAGGCATCCACAAATCAAATACATCTAAAAGTCTTTTATAACAACAAATATCCTAATAAATATTATTGTACATCCGAATTATAAATTTGACACATGCTGTCTAACAAAACTTTATGGACTTCATGTGAATTGGTGCAGTACTCTTGGATGTCTGCAAAATAAGACATTAACTTCAATTAGTATATAGAAAGACAATATTGTTTCAATTCAAATATATATTAATGTTTCCCAACTAGTTGTAATATGAGCATGCACAATGGTTGTCATCCATTGCATGACATAGTAACTGCACTCATAAGAGTCAGTTTGTCTATTACACTACAATATATAAACACCATTACAATTAATTAAGGAAGAAAATCAAATCAAACAACTATAAATATATTGATAAAAACACCAAACTGGGAGGGAACACCATGCAAGACATTTTTCCTTAGTTGTTGATCTCCCTAACAACGTTATGTCCAACAATTGAACTATGATAAAGGGAATGTGTTAAGATACTTCTATATAACAAATAATATTCATAAGATTGACATTGATGTTCTTAACAATCTATCACTTATCTAAGATGGTTGGGGGGAGGGTAGTGCAAAGAGCAAAACCACGCCGCAAGGTTCTCCTCAAGAAAACATCAAGTAGCTCCTAATGATGCCTAAGAAGAAAATAAATTAATTGTTATGTGCAGGGACGAAGCATAGTTGAGGCAGGGAGGGGCCACGACCCTCCAAACTTTTTCATTCTTTCAATTTTTTAATTTTTTTAAAATTATATATGTTTAGAATTTGTTAATTATTTATTTTTAAATTTTTTTAAATGCATATCTTTTTAAATTAGATAATAGTATATTAAAAAGTTAATAAAAAATAAAATTAGGTATTTTTTATTTCTATTACAGAGTATAACATTTAATGTTAATAAATTATAAAATATAAAATCAAATATAATAAAGAAAATAAATTATTAAGATAAATTTTATTTTTTATTCTAATTGTCTTTTTAGTTTTTCATATGTTGTATTTATCTCTCATTTTTACCTAATTTCATTTTGTTATGTTATGAAGAAACAAAAAAAGTTAAGATAAAATTTATTATCTATGTCCTCATTTTTTATATCTTCTCCTTCCATTCTTAAAAAAGAAAAAAAGTAATTTTCTCCAATCTCACTTGGTACTGAAATACGTTTAATATTTACCCTTTTATATATATATATATATATATATATATATATATATATATATATATATATATATATATATATATATATATATATATTTTATTTTATTATAA
>Ga0214543_1012985_pt1 | contig 10753 bp, 8 predicted proteins | sample CNSS2metaG_FD_160094 | JGI IMG/M metagenome (GOLD analysis project Ga0214543, IMG submission 160094) | Root nodule microbial communities from cowpea collected in UCLA plant growth center, Los Angeles, California, USA - CNSS2 | ecosystem: Host-associated > Plants > Roots > Nodule | place: USA...
TTCTTTAAAAAAAAATTAAAAAAACAAAAAAAAAAAAATAGATAAAATTCTGCATAAGAAAAAGACAAACAAAGTAAAGCCAATTCAAATAATAAAAAAAGGCAAATAAATAACACCAGACATACTTTTTTAGTCAAAACTTCTGGTTCAGAACCACTACAACCAGTCCCCACACTCCTTCCAAAAACATGAAAAGAGTACCATCAGATCAGTACCCTAAGAAGCTCCATTTAAACACTCTTCCTTCGTCCTTAAGTATACTTACTTCACAAACACATAAATATATACACAGAACCAATCAATCATTAAAAATGTAATGTTTTTATAGAAGACATATAAGTATCCTTGCTGCATAGTGCATCTCGGTCTTCTGTTACAATTGACTAAATGGAGTTTTAACAAAATTTATGTCTGTTCAATATGCTTTTCAATTTAGTTTTCAACTATCTTTTCTGTTCATTTGTTCAAATTAAAATAGAGAAGGAGCTCTTAACATATGTTTCTAATCAAAGGCAATAAAGAAAGTTACCATCAAAGAGTCACTTCTTCCCCCTTTTCATAGGGAGCTACCTAGGGTGAGAAAATAAGTGAAAAGAATGATCAATGAAGGATTTCATCTTTTATTATGAGAGAAGAAGATATATATACAATGCAGAATAACAAAAAATGAAAAAGGAAAAAGAGAACAAAAAAATAAAGCCTAACAGATGGCTAATAGAAAGTTATAGCTAAGACTAATCTTGGACTCAAGTGAGGATTAAATTGATAACAAAGATTAATTAAGTTAAGAATTACCCAAGCTTTTAACCTTTTTGTTGTGCTTTTATTTTCCTTTTACCTTTGAGATTACATTAAACCAATTAAGCTAAATGTAAATGCAGAAAGAATCTGTACAATTTGTAGACAATTGCTAAGAAAAAGAAAAGAAAACCAAACTTGGAATTTAAGGGAAGATAAAACAGTGAACTTTGCAGGATTGATTCGTTGATGAAGTTCTCACACTCTGGATCAAAATTTGGCCAACAAACTTTTGCCATTTAATCAACTCCCTCATTCAACAACTTTCGTTGTTTTCCCTTTATCCAAGTGAAAAACTCAGATAAAAGAGGAAACAAAACCATTACTTGCATTATACAATATATTATAACTGCCCAATGCAAAACTGATCATAATTAACTAATAAGACCATACAACAAATGAATCAAATGAGTTATGCATTTCCTAATATTTATTGTTGTTAAAGAATACCTATGATTCATTTATGTGAGGGAATATATAATTTGAACATATATTTTATTAAAATTAAAATATTATTTTAAAATGTCAACTTCTAAATTAGTATTAACTTTTTCGATGTTATATTAACATTAACAAATTAGTAAATATATTGTTACTAATCTAAAGTATAAGAAATTTATAATTGAGACGAAAATAATTGGTTTCGCCAATTTTAGTTACTGCAAAATCAATGTCTAGATAATAGAGATAAAAAAAATTTAAGTTTTAAATAATACGATAATTAAAAACTAAAAGGTTTAATTGTATTATTTTTATTGACTAAAATTTAGTTTCTAAAAGAAATTAAAAATGACTAAAAAAATTTCTAACTACATATTAACAAGACACTAAAAATATTATTTTTAAATAAATAAATATCTTTTTAATAATGGTTAATTACTAAAAATATAACATCATGATACTTGATAATTTTAATTAAAAAATTAATTTAATCACTAGAATAATTAGTTATTATTAATTTAATTTTTACAATATTAATAATATTTTATTAAAGTGATATTATAAAATAAATTTATTTATCTACAGTAACATTTTTCAAAAATGTTAAAATATTACTGTTAAAATTAAATATAGTAACGTTTATAGAAAAATGTTACTATAAAATGAATTTAGTTACCGTTTTAGTAGATGTAACTGAACAAGTGTTACTAAAACTACTAAATCTTGTAGTGTAACATTGTTTACGCATCTTGAAATTCTTCAGTTTCAAGACTGTGTTATATATATTTATATTTATTTTTTTCTTTAAAGTGTGGTATATATTTTCATATACGGAGAGAAAGGGTTAAGGGTTACAGCTATAGCATGTTCAAAAACATAAGTCCATCTCAGAAACAAGCTCATTGATGTTGACTAACTGCGTATACAGTCCTCACAGATTTAGACAGAGCAATCAGATTTGAGAGCAACTATTAGATTTTATAATTACTACAACACAATCTCCTGGAAAGGAATACTAGCAGATGATATTTTTCTTGGAGAAAGAAAAACCATATGAAATCAGGCCATGGCTTAAACAGGATTAGACTTTCCAGAAACTAAAGTTAAACTTGCTCATCTTAAGTGAATTTCTTATGTTGATGAAAGTATAGGTCCAACAGTATTAAGCAAATCAAAGATCTTATCTTACACCATGCACAAGAAGCAACCTATAAATTGATGCAAAACCATCTTCCTAAACTCCATCCATCAACCAAAATACAAATTACTCAAACCAATATACAGAATAGACAGTGATGAAGACAACATTGTTAGCTCTTGTCCTTCTCTTTGCCCTGAACTCACAACCACTTCTGGGAGCAGCTGAAGCTTCACCTGATAAAGTAGTTGACTCATCAGGCAAGCTGCTACGTGCTGGTGTCAACTACAACATTCTTCTATCCATGCCCTACAGTAATTGTAGAAGTCCACAAGGCCTTGGCCTCTCAAAGATTGGAAAATCATGCCCTCTGGATGTTGTGGTTGTGGACAGATATCATAGTTTGCCACTAAGGTTTATACCTGTTAACCCCAAAAAGGGTGTTATTCGTGTCTCCACTGACCTAAACATCATGTTCCCTCCTAACATCACTTGCCCTCACCATTCCACTGTGTGGAAGCTTGATAACTTTCAGGTTTCTAAGGGACGCTTTGTGTCCACTGGTGGTGTTAAGGGCAATCCTGGGAGGGAAACCATTGGAAATTGGTTCAAGATTGAGAAGTATGGTGGTGCTTATAAACTAGTTTATTGTCCCAGTTTGTGCCCTTCTTGCAAGGATGTTGTGTGCGAGAATGTTGGGATGTTTGTTGATGAGAAAGGGAACCATCGTTTGGCTCTAAGTGCTGTTCCATTCCAAGTTAAATTCCTCAAGGCGTAACCAGAGTTCCTCTTGTTGTGCACCAACAACTATGAATGTTGAGTGTGTTTCTGATGATGATGTGTTCTTTACATTTTAATTTGTGAGGATATATACCCTAATTATAGGCGAAATCCTCGTTATGAAATAAATAAGTATTGAAATAATATGGACAAATATTGTATGTTTCACTAATGTAAAAGACTATGTAGTTTGTGAAAAAATAGAAGAATACCAAATATTGTATAATTTATTGTGGAACCTCTTTTTCGGCCCCCACAAGCCTAAATTTGAAGAAAAAAATGAACCTAAAGAAAAAAAGAGAAAGCAAGATGTTCATTAATCTCAGAATACAGAGCATAGAAAATGGAAAAGCACTAACCTATGTGCTTCTTTTTTATTTACATTCTAAACAAATGAAGACCTTTCACTCTGGTCTTAAACATGATACAAGAAGTTAGGCTCTGAAAGATCGAGTATAAACCAGATAATAACTTCACCAGAAACTTATAAATATGGAAACACTCCATTATGAACTACACAAATTTTTCTATAAAACTGAATCTTTTATAGGCCAATTGTATGAGAAGAAATCCATGACTTTGGTGCACATGGGTACATAGATTTTGATCCATCCCCTGCTTATATATATAAATATAAATCTCTTCTTCCATATCCATCTCACAAGAGTTACAAGAAAAAAAAACTACTAAACACATACAAATGAAGATGACATTGGTAACATTGGTCCTAGTGGTTACCTTGAGCACAAAGGCACTACTTGGCGAAGCAGGTGCTGCACCAGAGCAAATTGTTGACACATCAGGGAAGAAGGTGAGAGCTGGTGAGAATTACTACATAGTTCCAGCATCCTCTGATGTAGGTGGCCTTGCTCTTTCAACCACAGGTCAAGATTGTCCTCTTGATGTTGTAGCTGTTGATGGTTACCAAGGCCAGCAATTGAGCTTTCTTCCTGTTAATGATAAGAAAGGTGTGATTCGCGTTTCCACTGATCTCAACATCTTTTTCTCCACCTACACAAGTTGTTCTCAGTCCACAGTGTGGAAGCTCAAGGATTATGATTATTCAACATCACAGTGGTTTCTCACAACTGGTGGTTCTTTGGGCAACCCTGGCTCTCAAACCATCACCAATTGGTTCAAGATTGAGAAGTACGAGGATGCTTACAAGATGGTTTATTGTCCAAGTGTGTGCAATTATTGCAATTATCCATGCAGTGATATTGGAATATATCAGGACCAATATGGCAAGCGTTTGGCTCTAACTTCTGAGCCATACAAAGTGCAGTTCCAGAAGGTTCAATACTAAATGTTGAATATACAAATCTTGATGAGTAAAGTGTAAGGCACTACTTGCAGTTTTCATACAAGATTATATTCTTAAGTTGAGTTCCATGTACTGAACCATACATAATGAATAAACAAGGTCTCTATTTTGAGTCTTTTTAAGTTTCTGTTTGTCAATAGTTTACTTGTTAAAAAAATCTCGCTAAGAATGTAAACCCCTAAAAATGGATTTAAGCTAAGAAAAAAATCATTTGTAGAAGTATATTTCTGTGAGGAATTAACACTACCGTTATGGTTGTTAGTTACTGCTATTTGTTCCCTAACCTAAGGTACACCAACGATCATTCAACATGTTCATTAAGCCAATCCAGTGTCCAACTTAATATAAACCATTTACTGAGACAAAATATACTGTATAAACTCAAGACATAAAAGTGAAGATACTTCTTCATTTTATTAACTTCTTTTGACATGACATGCATGCAAAATTAACTTTATAAAAACTGAATAAACTAAAACCCACTTGTTAGTTTCTCAGACATTAATATGTTCAGGCAAGCTGAAACTTCACTTTGAATGGAACATCGCTTAGAGCCAAACGCCTATAGCCATTTTCATCCACGAAGACGCCAACATCCTTGCACAAGTGCTTGGAAGAAGGGAACAGAGTGGGACAATAAACAATTTTATAAGCAGCATCAAACTTCTCAATCTTGAACCAGTTGCGTATGGTTCCCCAACCAGGGTTTCCCACAGAGCCACCAGTGGTCACAAACCACTGTCCTTTGGCAACATCAAAGTGGTCTAGTTTCCAAACTGCCGAATACTCACCACAACTGGTATGATCAGTGGAGAACATGATGTTCAAATCAGTGGACACACGAACGACACCTTTCTTAGGGTCAATGGGTGAGAATGACAGTGGCAGGCCACGAGATCCTGGCACAGCCACCACATCAAGAGGGCATGATTCACCAATACTGGCAAGTGAAAGGCCTCCACTTTTCATGCATCTTCCGTACCTAGGGCATCTTGTAAAGGGCACCGCTGGAACAATGTAGTAGCTGAGACCAGCTCGGAGCTTTTTACCTGATGTGTCAATCACTTGCTCAGGTGATGCATCAGCTGCTCCAAGTAGTGCTTGAGAGCTCAAGGCAAAGAGAAGCACAAAAGCTAGCAACATGTTTTTCATTATTGATCTGTGTGTAATTCAGGTTATTATCTTGGTTAATGATGGATGGAACATAGTGGAGATGTGAAGTCTGAATTTATAGTAGTTAGTACCATGGAAATAGTATATATTTTCTTGTGTAGTTAGTACCATGGAAATAGTATATATTTTCTTTTAGTACTTGAGCAATACCATTGGTTATATCAAGTTGATAATTAATTGTTCTGAAATCATGTAGCCATGTGCATCTATATTGCTTACTAAGTCTAAACATGGTTGCCATCAATGTTCTTTGTGGTCTTAAGATTTTATTTACAACTATAGCTGGAAGCCATTTTTGGCTCTCTAGGTGATGGACAGGTTCTGCAGAACGATAAATGTTTTCTTATTGATTCTATGGTCTGTTCGCTCATGTTGTTCATGACTAGATTAGTTGACTTTTTCAAATGGAGTAGGTACCCAATCTGTGAGTTCATGTTTAAATATATATAGTTCCGGTATTATTCTAAAAGAGAAAAGAAGAAAACATTAGATGAAATACATAATGTAATGAGCAAATAATATTTGAAAAAAAAATTAAATAAATAAATATTAAATACAAATATGGTAGTATCTCATAATATTGTTTACGGCTTTTTAAGCTGTCAGTAATAAACAAAGAAACGAGTACACAGAAATCTATACTTTTCTTAAAAAAAGGTATTTGGTCATATACAGTGGAAAATATACAGGGCTCCTTCTTGCATGTTCGAAAACATATGTCTATCTCAGAAACAAGCTCATTAATGCTGACTAATCTTGTATAACATAGCAATCAGATTTGAGAGCAACAATTAGATATTATTAGTACAATACAATCTCGTGGAAAGGAACACTGGTAGAGATGATATTTTTCTTGGAGAAAGAAAAAACATATGAAAGGAGGCCATGCCTTAAACAGGATTAGACTTTCCAGCAGAAAGCATTCAAACAATAGCAACTATAAAGTAAAACCTGCCCATGTTTTAGTGAATTTCTTATGTTGATGAAATTATGGGTCCAACAGTATTAAGCAAATCAAAGATCTTCATAATGTAAACGTTCATGTTTATCCTGAATCCCATGGATATGAAGCATCCTATAAATTTATGCACAACCATCTTCCCAAACTCCATCCATCAACCAAAATACAAGTCACTCAAACCAAACAAAATAAACAGTGATGAAGACAACATTGTTAGCTTTTGTCCTTGTCTTTGCCCTGGTCTCACAACCACTTCTGGGAGCAGCTGAAGCTTCACCTGATGAAGTAGTTGACACATCAGGCAAACTGCTACGTGCTGGCGTCAACTACAACATTCTTCTATCCATGCCCTACAAAAATAATAGAACTCCACAAGGTCTTGGCCTCTCAAAGATTGGTAAATCATGCCCTCTGGATGTTGTGGTTGTGGACAGACACCATAGTTTGCCACTAAGGTTTATACCTGTTAACCCCAAAAAGGGTGTTATTCGTGTCTCCACTGACCTCAACATCATGTTCCCTCCTAACATCACTTGCCCTCACCATTCCACAGTGTGGAAGCTTGAGAGTTTTCAGGTTTCTAAGGGACGCTCACTCTCGCTGGTGTCCACCGGTGGTGTTAAGGGCAATCCTGGTCGGGAAACCATTGGAAACTGGTTCAAGATTGAGAAGTATGGTGGTGCTTATAAACTAGTTTATTGTCCCAGCGTGTGTCCTTCCTGCAAGCATGTTGTGTGCGAGAATGTTGGGATGTTTGTTGATGAAAAAGGGAACCATCGTTTGGCTCTAAGTGCTGTTCCATTCCAAGTCAAATTCCTCAAGGCCTAACCAGAGTTCCTCTTGTTGTGCACCAACAACTGAATGTTTAACTGTTTCTGATAATAATGTGTTCATTCCATGTTAATTTGTGAGGATAACCTAATTATAGGTGAAATCCTTGTTATGAAATAAATAAGTACTCAAATAAAATGGACCAATGTTTTCTTCTAATTTTTGTACATTTACATTTTACAAGTGTATATGGCCATTTCCAAACACAGAACAGCCACGCCTTCAATTAATCGATCATAGTTTTGGGATTTGAAAGGAAAATTACAATGCAAAACTAAATAGAGTGGTGATACTCAATGTAATGCTACCCTGAACAAAAAGGCTAAAACCTGAAATATTGAAAACAAGTGATGAACGATTTACGAAATCCAAATGGATCAACCAATGTTAATTGATTTGAAATATATTTTATAGAATATAAACCCAAATAGAGTTGTCATACTTGTGTAGGGTAGGCCATGAGACTTGTAAATAAAATGAGAGCTAAGAAAAAGCAAAAAAGGAAAGGAAGAGAAGTTATAAACATTTTTGTGGTGGTGTAAGGATCATCATATCTAATGTCCTTCATGCCTCTTCTTTCCTCTTTGACAACATGGATTCCCATTGCTTTGATGAGTGAGGTATCAAACAAACCTTGGTATGTAATCTGCACATGCTTCCATTCATTTTCTGAATACATTTCCATCAGACCTTCCCGGAACGGTAACAGATGTAGATCAAAGAGGTGTATATGATCCAATTCCAGCATCTTCACTTCTCTCTCCATACTATTCAAACGATATTCTTGAACTTTGCCATTGATTAACACCAAGGGTCTAACCAATTCTGAAGTGATATCATCCAGTACAGGTGCAATAAGAAGACAAAGAACTTTGGAAGGGAATTTATTACGAAACCAGAAAGAAGTTGAAGGTCCCTTGTTTTCTTTATCCATCCACCTTGGAATACTTCCTCCTCGAAACATAAATTTGGTCCCTCTAGTCTGGTGAAGTTTCTGCTAGTCACAATTCATCAACAATTCAGTAAATCAACAATATATTATCAAATCAAATTCATTAAAAACAAGACAAAAACCTGATTTAACAACATCCTGGAAGCCGAGGAAGTCAATGATGTACACTCTATCGCCTTCAAAAATTTCAAGTTTGGTGGAACCCCTCTAATTTCCTCTAGACGCTTGCAATAACTCACATTAATATCATCCAGGTGGTGAAATTCTTTGATGCACTCAGGAAGGAATGTGATATTACTTCTCGATAGGTCTAAAGATATCACTGTGGTCAACTGCGTGAAACCTGCTGAAAAAAAATCATCATTCAGGTTGCAACTCGGTAAACAAAACCACTTTAGATTTGAAGATACCGTTGAGACCACTTCTTCTTCACCATCTTTTGAATTTACCCATTTCCACTCCTTGTATTTACCAACGCTCAAATCATACAATGCAGGCGTCAAGGCAATGCTATTTAAATGTAGAAAATCACAGTCCACGTGTAACACATGGAGTCCAGTAAGATTATGAAATGAAACTGGCAAGTCTTTTATGGAAAGTCCAAGCAAATCAAGTACCCTTATGTTTCCCATCTTTCCTAATATTTCTGGAAAATTCTCAAGACTTAAACAATATGAAAGTTCCAGTTCTTCAAGAGAGGGCAAGTTGAGAGGTGGAAAACTCATAACCTTGGTACATCCTTTAGCATTCAATATTTTAAGTTTAGTCATAAAGCCAACTGAGTCGTCAACTGCAATTAAATTCTCACAATCCTCAAAAGAAAGTTTCTCCAAATTTGGGAGTTCAGATACTTCAGGTATCCGTGTTAAAAGTTCGCAGCGGTCAAAATTCAAGTTGGTTAGACTCTCGAACTTCTGCAAAGAAAATAATAGAAAAACAGAAATAAGAACAGGATGAATAAATTGGAAGTGTATTTTTCAAGATGAGGAATATATTCCGTAAACTTGCCTTTGATGAGCAAGGGAATTTAAATGACGTAAAATGACTGTTGGGTAACTTGCACGTCACAAGTTTGTTCGGATGAAAATTTGATGGTAAACAATTTGAAGGGTATCCATGCTATTCCAGTACTCTCAAACTTTCTGGCAAACAATTGGGAGCTCCGGAAACTTTGCCATTTCTAATAATTACTATTTTTAGGTTTTCCATATTTTCAAAGGCGTCTTCATTCCAGTACAGTGTTTCTTCTTTCTCGGATACGGAGATATCAAGACATAAAATCTCAATCCTACTAGTTCCCTGTTAATGCAAAGAGGCACACGGATCAACTACTTTTATGCAACACATCCAGAGAAATTGTACATCATCTTGAAAAAAATAACTATGATGGAAATATATGAAACAGAAAAATATATCAATTTGAGAAACAAACCCAATCATCCATGAGTCTCACTTACTCTGTTGTCCTTTAAAACTTGAATTATATCTTTAGGTAACCATAACCTCTTGCGCTTTCCTGGCTTTTTCGGTGATTCTTTCATGTCAATTTGTCTACCCATGTCCTCAATCAAGTCATGCATTTCAACTGTACTAGATCAACCAATCTTTATGAGAGATTTATCAACTAGCACACCAATATGATTTTTCATGCAGTCATCATATAGAGCACGAAGCATAATCTCAACCTCTGTCAATTCGTATCCTTTGAAGCAACAAGCAATGTCAAGAAAAACACTCTTCTCCTCTTCCTCCAAAGCATCGAAGCTTACTTTAAGTATCTCTATGATTTCATTGTTAGGAATTCTTTTATACTGACTGATAGCAGATTTCCACTGTTCCACAGTTTTTGCAAACAGGTTGGAACCAATTACTTCCAAAGCCAATGGAAGGCCAGAAGCATATGTTACTACATCATTTAAGACCTCCACGTAACTTGGATCAACTTGTTCCGTTTTGAAAGCCTTCCATGTAAGCAATTGAAGAGCATCATCTTTATTCAATGTCTTGACATTGTATGTTGTTTTGACCTGATGAGATGCAAGCAGATGAGTATCTCGAGTTGTGATGATGACCCTGCTGCCGGGACCAAACCAATCAGGGCTTCCATCCAGTGCCTGTAACTGCTTGCACTTGTCAACATCATCAAGAATCAAGAGAACCTTCTTTCGCTGCAACCTTTGTTGTATCATTGAAATTCCTTCATGTTCACTAGCTAAGTTGATGTGCTTCTCTCCAAGTGTTTTTGAAAGAAGGATGGTCTGGAGGTGTTTTAACCCATGTTTATTTGATTCTTCTCTTACATTTTGAAGAAAGCATAAACAATCAAAATCATCAGCAATCAAATTATACACTGCT
>Ga0214543_1012986_pt1 | contig 10752 bp, 3 predicted proteins | sample CNSS2metaG_FD_160094 | JGI IMG/M metagenome (GOLD analysis project Ga0214543, IMG submission 160094) | Root nodule microbial communities from cowpea collected in UCLA plant growth center, Los Angeles, California, USA - CNSS2 | ecosystem: Host-associated > Plants > Roots > Nodule | place: USA...
TTTAAAAAATAATATAAAAAAATTTTAAAAAAAAAATATATATATATATATATATATATATATAAAATATATATATATATATATATATATATATATATATATATATATATATATATAGATGCAACATTGATTATAACTTTATATTCGATTCAGCATAATTAATTAACATAAATTGTCAGCATGAAGAGAGTACAAGTGGGAAATTACAGTAGAATTTACCATGAAATAATTCAAATAAATGAGTTTTTAAATGTTATATGATCATTCATTGCAGATGGACATTAACATTATAAACAATATATGAATTATTGCATTATATATGGAATCCTATAAACAAAATAACCTGATAGTAAACATATTAAAAAATATTTTGCTATAAAACTATATTTCATGTAGTAATGTTGCTTTCATACAAAGAACATTATCTGAAATTGTCGTGTTCCATATGAACAATGCTAGGATATTCATGCACTTATAATTTGACGAAAGAGTTATTGTTGTTAGATGCATATAATGGATTTTTTATACATAGACAAACAAGAATTTTCATTACTAAAGTACAAGTGATACCTAAAATATATACAAGTTTATAACGTGAATTCATAGTCTCTCATAACAAGAAATTTCACCAGTTAGTTAAAAACTCTCTTAAGTGTAACATTTTAAAATTTTTTGTTTTCCATATTTTTAAATGTCATTTCCAAAATTCAAGAAAATATTGATTAGCTATTTATACTTTTAATTACTATGTATATAATTTTTAATATATATATATATATATATATATATATATATATATATATATATATATATATATATATATATATATATATTAAAAACCTTATACCACATTGAAAAAAAAAACCGTTATAGCATTCAAATTTCTACAGTGAAACTTAGGTACTTGTTCTATATCAAACCCTATTTCTTCAAAATAGACAATCATATATACAAATATATCACAAAAAGTAGAGCCTAGTTGAATAACTTTTGATAACATTTATATCTTTTCTACCTCTATCAAACAATAGTAACTACCATAAATTATTGATCTTCCTTAGATAGAAAGCATAATATACCTAAACTTGGTATGCATAAAACAAATATAGAAACTCATTTATGAACTTTTCAGTGCATGTGAAATAATGAAGAGGAAATTTCCATCATCATGGTGGCCTTTTCAGCACAAATTTTGTCCTCTCCATAAATTCAAAACAACATGTCCTCACAGTTCACACCATTTTTGTGATTGTATTTTATTACAGCACACACCTGTGTATGGCTTTGACACCCTTCCCACAGACATCATCAATTATTGTTGTCCAAATACACATGCTAACTACCCTACTAATTTCGAGTTTTTTTGTTCCTGACATTTTTAACTAATGATCATTTAATGCGGTTCATTAATTATCGTACCAACTCAAGATACAAAATATTTTTTAGTCAAAGGGTATATGATATCAATACGAACAAGATGAAAGTGAAATTGTGAGAATCCAAATATATTTTTTCTTTCGATATAGGAAATGTTTTTTCTTGTAGGTGAGTTTAAAAATGGGTGTTCTATTAGCGTTCAATATGGAGTGGAACAATAAAATGTTTAAGAAAGTTAATTTTGATACTATGTTAAAAGTGGACTTTAAGTTTAATTCAACTCCACACAACCGGCGTGTAAAATGAGGTTTACACTTCATTTATATACTATGAAATGATTTTATCTTTAGTCGATGTGAACTTTCAATATATTATTTTCAAAATTTTAATTTTGACTTAATTTAATCTTATAAACTGATTTATAAGTTATTTCTCATATGCACAATGAATTAAAAAGTTGTTCTTTTATTTAAGAAAAAACTTACATATAATTATTGATGTTATTTTTCAATTATACTTAAAATTCTGTCATAATAAAAGGTTGTGGGATTCCTTGATTATAGTTGGAGCAACAATGCTTTGATTATCATAGAAAATTACTATGGTAGTACAACTGATGTGAAATTCTTTGAGAAGTGAATGTAATCATAAAATTTCAAAAGCAGTAATAACAAGACTTCTATATTTGGTCTCAACACTGGAACGTGCAACTAAATTGGGTTCAAAGAAAATACAGGCAACAAAAGTAGATCGTCTGTGATCTATATCCGAAACCCAATCAGCATCATTACAGTAGGTATGTAAAATGTAGCAACTGTTGGAGAGAGCGAAGAACGATGTTGTAAATCATTAAAAAGAGAACCTTTTAATTTGGTTCTGGAACAGTGGCCATGAAGAAAAAAAAAATATAAAGAAATGATGATGATAGAATAGCCAGAAAAATAAAAAGCTGATACCAGAAAATCTATACTATAAGAATTTTGTTGATAGTTCATTACAGTCTAAGATAGACAGTAACAGAGCACTAGTTGGTGTACAACAGAATTGCATACAAAACAAAATCAAATAAAATTGGAAAAGAAAAACAGAAAGAGTTGACAACATTAACAATAAAATAGAATAAAAAAGCTTGCAAATTAAATTTGTGAAGTGAATAAAATAATTCTACTAAAATATTTACATTGAAATGGATAACTTTATATAATAATAATTATTATTATATTGATAATAGCAATAATAAAAGAAAATATTGAAGACATATTGCAATTGGATTTGGTTTGGGTTGATTTTGAAATTTCAAACTGTGTATTCAACTCAATTCTTAGAGACAAAATAAACCCAAATCCATCTAAAACCTTTTAGTTTTTTTTTTTTTCAATTTTCAGTATTTGGATCAATTTTCAGTTTTTTTTAATTAATTCGGTTAACACGCCTAATACTGCGTAGATTTAATAAATATGAAGTATTTAAGTAAAATTATTAATTGAAGAATAACACCAATAATTTGAGCAAGTTTTGTTGTTTAATTTATTCCCATGACAAGTGGACAATTAAAGTAGAAAGCTTAGTTAAATTTTAGAATAGAACCATCAAAAACATTTTCAAAATCTACAAAATAATTTTGTAGTAATATGTTGTTCTCACTAATTTACTAGTCATTTTCTTCCGCACGTCTAACCAAAAGCATAAAAACAACAATTGAAGTAGCTGGCAAAAGCTGATTATTTGGTTTAGTTTCAAATATTATCGTCACCATTGACGTTGTGAACACACCAAATTCACTATAATAATTCCAAGCCTTATTTCACTATTTTTTTTTATAGTATTGTATGATTTCATCAAAGATATCAAATAGTTTGAAAACATTAAACACATTTTGTATAATTTTGAAAAGAATAATGAAAAGAAATAAAAAAAGTATACTATATTTATCTTATAGTAATGCTGTTTAATTTGTGTGTCGTGCAATTTCTCTCTCTCCCTCCTTTCATTAACCCGAAACCATTTTTTATGTTAAATTTAATTTAAGTTCTAATGTTTTATAAATTTGGATATTTTCATTTTAGTTTTTATTAACTTTTTTTATATTGAGTACTTTATATTTTTCAATTGACATCTATTTTCATGTGATAAAATCACGAGGATGGTGACAACAAATTCCTTCACTACTTTACAATAATGACATAGAAAATATAAAGATCCATTACTAAAACCTTTCTTATTACATGAGAATTTTTTTGTAAATTTATTAAAAAAATTTATAAGAAAAGACTTTTTTCTGTTATCTTTTCTAATGATCTAAATTGGCAAATAATTTTTTCGTGAGTAATTATTTCCTACAAAATTATAAAATTCGTAAGTATTTTTTACAAAATTTGTTGGAAAAAGTGTTTTATACAAAATATTTTGTAACTGGTAGTAATTTCCTGCAAATTTTTTTTATAACAAAATTTATAAATATTTTTTACAAAAAAAAATTCAAAACAAAATTGACAAAAATATGAGTTTGTTCAGTAGTGATCGTGTTATAAGTATACTTTCAATCAAATCAATAAAAAAACATTATTGTTATGTAAACCGAAATACTATTTTGTATTGACTAAAAAATCCCATATTTTGAATAAATAAATAGTTATATCATTTACAGAAAAATTAAATAATAAAAACTCAATAAAACATATAAAGCTTTAAACCTATTATAAATAAAAAGTTAATAAAAGTATCTAAATTTATTAAATTAAGCATTCATCTCATTTTTTATGAGTTACTCTAATTTTGATGTGATGCAAGTTTTCACGTACGCAGTGGTATATAATTTGTCCTAGATTTTGACGTAGATGTAAAACGTAAAGAAAAATTGATTGGGTTGGATTAAGAAATAACAGAAATGTGATCTAATGATTGTGGAACTTTTGAGAAAGTGCTTTTCTTGTCTCAGTTTCAGATATAATCTATACAGTCAAAAAGTTGAAGCAGATGCAGAATTTGACATGAACAAATGCTACACATTTTCTTTCCATTCAAATATTTATTAACGTCACAGTCCATTATAAAAGTAGTAACCAATCGCACTACTTTCCATTGCAGGAATTTTTAATTTACTTTCTGTAGTTTTTTAATTTTAATATTATAATTCTTAAAGTAGAAAATATTTTCATTACATGCACAGAAAAAAATGCAGTCATACATAGGCATTTTAAAATGTTATACTACACCTAGTGAAATTGATAAAGTGATAACTATTTTGTTTATTGTTCCACATTTTTCTAAAATGATTCATCTTCAGTTAGTTTATAGTGTAGAAACATAGGTACGAGCTTGTTGACTTTTAATTTTTGCATATTTTATTGGTTTTGAGATATGGTAGTGGCCCGAACAAATAATACAACTATATCTGACCTAGACATCACCCTAATCTATACTTAATAAGGACACAATATATTAACATTCATTTTTTATTTTCTATAATCCTTATTATAAGAAAGGGAGAAAAAATAAACATAAAGAAGAAGAGGAAGATAAAATAATTTATTTGGTAAAGTTAATTTTTACAGAAAAATGAAGAGCACCAAATACGGGTCAATGTATCATTGCGCGTCTCAACATATGCAATGTTTGACCCTTATTTAATGAAACGTAAATTATCATGAATATAGTAGTTGTAGAAAAAAATTGTAAGCCATGGTCATATTTTGATATGAATCTTTTAGAAAAAAAGTATAAAAACAAAATCAGTTAAAATATTCTATAGTGTAAATTAAAAATATTAGATACACATATTGGGAAATGCAACAAACAATTCAACATTTTTTTTTATCATGCCGGTGTGTGTCTATATATAAATAAATATAACAGATTCAACATTGTACAAAATAATACTCATTCATTTTTATTGTATTATATTTTATAGATAGTTTCCATCATTCATGAACGTGCTGAGCATTTTATAAATTTTTCTCTGGTATGAATTATTAAGAAAGAGAATATTAATCGGAAGTCATAGACAAATTCTTAAATTGACGTATTGCATTCAACAGTTGTGTACTTTATGCAGTAAAATGCTAAAAAGCAAAAAAGTAAGAGAGTTTTCAGACTGCATTTTTCTTCGTATGCCTTTAATTCCTTTGATAGGGAAAGGAATACCATGCAACACGTAAATATTCCTTTTGGCCTCACAATAAAAAGTGAAAAAAATAAAAAATAAAAGATAAAAGATGCCACCTTCATCATGACACACATGGTCCCGGGGAAGTACTACAAGAGATTAAATGGTCACCATGGATAGAGCTTCAAATGTTTCTATATATAAAGAAAAAACTGTTAAAAATTAAGAGATGTGACAAATTAATTACATCAAATTACTTGACAGGGACAATGTGTTTATTAACTGTAATTACTTTGAAAATTGGGCAATGGAAAAAAAATTTGAAAGGATGGTTGGTGTCTTCTTCTTATAAAGAAAATAAAGCATAGTCAACATTTTGAAATAATTGATTAATTAATTTAACTGCTTCTTTATGATTATTTTCTTATAGCCAGCTGTCTCTATCAAATCCAAACCCGCGTCCCACACCCAAGTTGGATTGCATTAGTCCTGAAACTCAAATTGAAGTTACTTTTGAATAGTTTCACATTGTTTTAGGAGATAAAATCTAAGTCCACCAACCAGGATAAATTAGTTGGATAAATGGGTAAAAAAGTAAGCTATATAAAGGGTATCCTTACCTTTCCTAATGGCAACACCAAAACCCAACATGGGGTCTTCAATGGCCTCTCTCACTCTCACCACTCTTGCATTAACCTTAATCTCCCTCACCTTCTCTTCTCAAACTTTGGCTGACAACTACATCTACTCATCTCCACCACCACCATCACCAAAGCCTTACTACTACCATTCTCCTCCACCACCTAAACACTCTCCTCCTCCTCCTTATTATTACCACTCTCCACCACCACCAAAGCATTCTCCTCCTCCTCCTTACTACTACCACTCTCCACCACCACCAAAGCATTCTCCTCCTCCTCCCTACTACTACCACTCACCACCACCCCCAAAACATTCACCTCCTCCTCCTTACTACTACCACTCTCCACCACCACCAAAACATTCACCTCCTCCTCCCTACTACTACCACTCTCCACCACCACCCAAGCATTCTCCTCCTCCCCCATATTACTACCATTCTCCACCTCCACCAAAGCACTCTCCTCCTCCTCCTTATTACTATCACTCTCCACCACCACCAAAACATTCACCTCCTCCTCCATATTACTACCACTCTCCACCTCCACCAAAGCACTCTCCTCCTCCACCCTACTACTACCACTCTCCACCACCACCAAAGCATCCATACAAGTATTCATCTCCTCCACCACCGGTTTACAAATATAAGTCCCCTCCTCCTCCATACAAGTATCCATCCCCTCCTCCTCCACCATACAAGTACCCATCTCCACCACCCCCAGTTTACAAGTACAAATCTCCTCCACCCCCAGTTTACAAATACAAGTCTCCTCCTCCTCCTTACAAATACCCATCTCCTCCACCACCCCCATACAAGTACCCTTCTCCTCCACCACCAGTGTATAAGTACAAGTCACCTCCTCCACCAGTTTACAAGTACAAGTCTCCACCACCACCCTACAAGTACCCTTCTCCACCACCCCCACCATACAAGTACCCATCTCCTCCACCCCCAGTGTACAAATACAAGTCACCCCCACCACCAGTTTACAAGTATAAGTCTCCACCACCACCCTACAAGTATTCTTCTCCACCACCCCCACCATACAAGTACTCATCTCCACCACCCCCAGTGTACAAATACAAGTCACCCCCACCACCGGTTTACAAGTACAAATCCCCACCACCACCATACAAGTACCCATCTCCTCCACCACCACCATACAAGTACCCCTCTCCACCACCCCCAGTTTACAAATACAAATCCCCTCCACCCCCAGTTTACAAGTATAAATCTCCTCCTCCTCCTGTTCATTCACCACCTCCACCACACTACATCTACGCATCCCCTCCTCCTCCATATCACTACTAGATAGTGCTTTTGCGTAGTGTCCCTCGTGGTAATCTTCTTTACAAAACCTACGTTATCGTCATAATCATATAATATTTACGTTAACATTCTCTTTACATGCAATCACGTTAAGCTATTAGGTTAATATTGCTCGGCCTTAGTTGACAGTTCAGAAAGTAAACTAATAATACGAAGTATGTGATGTTAACGCTCTTATTTCTTTCGGTCGAACAAAACTTTCATTTTTTTTTTTAATTTCAAAACTTTAAATGCTTTAGGTTGTTGACCATAGTAATCGTGGCGCTTTCAAGTTCCGTTTTTTTAATGAAATTTTTGTGAAGTTTAAGGCCATTGTTTTGCTTATTTCAAGTTTATTAGAAACAAATTAAGCATATTATTTTAAGCGTACTTTTATTATTCTTAAAAGATGTTAACCTTTTATCTTTTTTAAAGCTTTGATGGCGACTCACCTTTTTCAAGGGTATAAGTATAACACAACCATAGTACTACAATTTCCTACTCGAATTTAACACCGTATAAAGTATTGTATATTTTTTACATACATGTAACCTTTTGCGTATATAGTTATAAATACTCTATCAACACTTACCAATTTTTCACACATAATATTATTAATTATATTAGATACAAATTTCTCTTTCTTTTTTTATGTAGATATATCTAATGAGTGTTAGAGATTTTGTTTTTCTTCGTATACATAAATGTTTTAAGGATAAAAATCCAAAACCAAAGGGGAAAAAGTATATTAATAATCTAAATAACAACCATTTTTCCTGCATTAGTATATAAGGGAGAAATATTTCCTCATTTTTCTTGACATTATTGAGGGAATAAGGAGTGAAAGGGACTGTAGACTATTATGCTAACCATGTGCATGTACTTTGTAGGTTATTTATGAAGAATATGTGCGAATAAAGAACGTTGTTGATAGAAAGAAGATGCACTTTGCATTCACACAAGGAAAACAACGGAAGCAAAGTTTCCGAGCGTTTTGTCTCATAAGAAGAAAGACGTGTCAATCCTTTTCTTTTTCGTTTGTATTGTTTATCCATTATTATTGTGTTTTTATACAGTTGTAAGGCACTTCTTTTGCTTTCTGTAATTGAACATCACAAGAATGCATTTTGGTTGTGACGGAAATTTAATAATAAATAAAAAAGAATGCTTTCTCTCTCGCTCTTTGTATGTTTTCTAGATAAATTCTACAATTAATATATTTTTAGGGTGTTTCCAATAGTACTATAGTTTGATTTACAGATAATTAAATGGTAGTTTATATTTAATTCAACTTCTTATGTACTAATAATTATGGTTTTATTATTATTAGATTAAATGAAGTCTACGAAATTTAATGTTTAGAATCTTCTCATTTGGTCACGTTTAAATTTTGTGGTCACGAATAAAAAGTAGATCAATTACAAGCATGATGACGATGCGTGGACTTGTCATCTTGTCATTGACATATTTGTCCGTATTAATTATGCATGCAATTCTTTCAACAAGAAAAGATATTATATTATATTTAGTATGAAATTTGAATATTATAACAACAAGTTAACAATAAGTATATTAAGATAGTTATTATTTGAACAGTCTTGCAAACTGATGTTGTAAAAAGGATTGGGATAGTGTAAATTTATAGTAATCTGTAAAAAATTATAAATGTAAAAGAGCAAACCTTTGGTTTCCCCTAAAGGGCGAATCCTTTGATCTTCTCAATGTGAAAAAATGATATCAAATAAAGCATTTTATAATTTAGGTAAAAATGATTGTGCACTCAAACTCTTTGGTACGTCGAACTTATTATGTTAAATAGATATATGTTGTTTTCTTTGACAATAGATATGAATGAAATTGAGCCACATGTGTAGAATGACTCAAATGAATGCGAATAAGTTGTTGAAACTCCTATAACTTCAGCTGTTCATAAAAAAATTTAAATCCAATTAGTTTTTATGAAATGATATTAAATAGAACAATATAATAAGACATTGTTTTAAAAAATGTGTTATTACAAAACATAAGAAAGGAAATAGTGCTTGGTCCTAACCCGGGTTGAGCCAAAAAAGTCTATATAATAAAACACTCTCATTAAAATAGTTTTTAAGCCAAAATATCCACAAAATGTCTTGCTGGACTTTTTTTTTTAAATTAAAAAAAATATTATTTGTTTAAATATATTATAAGACTTTCAACTTAGGTTGATATGTCTTGACTTTCAGTTTAAATAGGCCTCAATCTTCAACTAAACCGGGTAGGGTGAACCTTCAGCTTGGTTCGACCAATCTCAACCTTCGACACAGGCTAACCCATCCCAAAATTCAGCTTGGTCGACCCCAATCAACCTTCGGCCTAAGCCAAGTTGACTAATCTCGACCTTTGACCTAGGTCGCACCAGTCTTGACCTTTAGTCTGGGTCAACTGCCTCGACCTTCGGCTCGAGCCCACCCATCCCGACCATTGACCAAATTCGGGTTGTCTCGACCTTTGGCTAATGGTGGGATCGAATTTGGGTTGGGACCGACTCGACCAAATTTCAAGTTAGACCAACTCTGCAAAATTTCATAAGGGGCATACCTGACTAAATTTCGGCTAGGGAAAACTCGACCAAATTTCATCTAGGGCCAACTAGGTCAAATTCGATCAGACCCTTTTTGGTCGTCTCGACCAAATTTCAAATTTCATGTGGGTCGACTCGGTCAAAATTCAACAAGGACACACTTGGACAAATTCGGTAAAATTTTGACTCAAATGATCGGAAGAAATTTGATCAGGGTTGACTCGGTTGGCGGCGGACCTATGTGTACATGAGGGTGTGAAGGTGCACCCTCGGTTTTGTTAAAATTATTATTAAGTATATGAAAAAAAAAATTTCCCACCTTAATCTTATATATTTGAACCCGATGGTTGTTGCTCTATGATAAACATGTGTAGTGTAGTTGAGAGTCTACAAATACACCACTTGCCCCCACTTACTTAGGGTCTTGCATCTGCCACTAGATTCAGCTGAATTCGACCAAATTTTGGTAGATACCGACTTGGCCGATGTTCGCTTAGCACAAACTTTGTTGAATTTTGGCAAAATTCAGGCAGGGCCGATGATAATGTTAATTTTTACCATTATCCAAGTTATATTTCATTAGCAAAATCTTCTCTTCCAAAGCTTTTAACCTACTTAATCCTCAATTTTACCTTACTTTTGTAAATAAATACATTTTGGGTTACATTGATATAAATATACCACTAATCCCCATTTTTGTGTCCTTTTTGTAGATGGGAAGCTTTGTTCCAAAAATCCAGACTAATGAGTGACCCGGAA
>Ga0214543_1012988_pt1 | contig 10747 bp, 6 predicted proteins | sample CNSS2metaG_FD_160094 | JGI IMG/M metagenome (GOLD analysis project Ga0214543, IMG submission 160094) | Root nodule microbial communities from cowpea collected in UCLA plant growth center, Los Angeles, California, USA - CNSS2 | ecosystem: Host-associated > Plants > Roots > Nodule | place: USA...
TTTTGTTGGCATCGTGGTGTGCCTAGTTTTGTAGGGGTGATGTTGGAAACCCCAGGACTGCGTTGTCATGCTATCTTATGTGTGGCGTTTCCTTTAATTGCGTTTATAAATTAAATGGGACGTTACAATGTTGTAAGATAACTATATTGTAATTTTTAATAATAATGATAAATGATAAACTATTAATAATTAAAAATAATTGTCACATAAAGTTTTATAATATACTAATAATAATAATTAATAATAGTGACAACCAATTTATTTTCGTTCTCTTTTATATTTGTGATATCTAGTTATTATCACTATTACATATAATACTCTAGTAACAATAAATGTATTACTATTGTCTTATATATTTGTGATATTTTATTATTGTCACTATTACATAATTATTAGTGATAATTACTTTTGTCACAATAAAATTTAGTTTTAGTAACATTTAAGATTATTGCCACAAGTACAATAGTGACAAAGGTACTAGTGACATCTTAATTATTGTCACAAGATGGTATTAGTGACATATTTATAATTTTTAGTGATGAATATTAGTATCACTATAGTTACTTTTTCTTGTAGTGATCTATTCCACTACACTAACTTAAAATAGAAAAAATAAACTTGATGGAGAATGATTGCAACCACGTAGAGGAGCAGTGATGTTGACTATCACTAATGTGCAAACGACCACCGCTGATGTTCGGACGACCACCGTTGATGTTCGGACGACCACATCTGATGCACAAATGAACAAGAACCACGAGAGAGCACTCTGTCACCGTCGACGAACAAGAACGATGGGAGCAAACGAGGAAAAATGACAAAGAGGAAGGAGGTTTGTATAGTGTGGAAACGAAGATGACAAAACAAAAGAAGAAGAACGAAGCACATAAACGAAAATATCAATTAGGGTCATTTCAAATTCTAGAAAGAGGGGAATTGATTTTTACTCTTCTCTAATTAATTTTAATTTAAATTAGTTTATTTTTTTTAAAAAGGTGGAATGTGAGTCAGCTCACTACCTGGCTCAAAGCCGCTTAATCCATAGGTTAAGTGAGCTGAATTTTATTATTTTTTAATTCAGTCCAGCTCGAAGTCATGGTAATGGATTTCAACTCACTTTAACATGTCTATGGCTAATTATCTTTTCCTATTACAAAACAAATAAAGATTAACTTAGTAGTATATTAAAATTTACATTTTAATTTATTTCTTTGGTTTCCATAAATAATACGACAGAAGGTTATGTCCTTTTGTGATATGGTACAAGCAAAATGAATTAATTAGATTTTGAAAAAAATAGTTTACTGGGACACTTGAAGGGATCATTTTGTCTAATAAGAACAGACAAAGGGCCTTTGTGGTGTAGCAGAATTTTAAATATATTTTGGCACAGAAGCTCGCAAACCGTTGTTACTAACCAACAACAACACTCCCACACTATTAAACAAACAAAGGCGCCATTACCCTACCATATTGCGCCACTAACACTACACACTCTTTCTCTCTCACACATGCTCCACACTCACGTTTCACCTCCATAATAGATAAGGAGAAAAATGTTTAATAGATTACCTTCAAGAACACTTTTCTTTGATATTTAAAAAAAAAGAATTTTCTCTTTAAATTTGTTTATTGCGTTAAATAAATTTTTATTTCCTAAATTTAGGTATAAAATTGAAATTTGTGTTTCCAAATTTGATACAATTTATTATCAAATTTTTAAAGTAGATATATATAATTCTTATAATCAAGTGAATGTGAATTTTATTTTACATCACATGTTTTAACTCAAATATCGTTATAGAACACCATTTAACATGCAAAAACAAAAAAAAATTGACAATATATCTATCCGACCTAATAGATGTGCTAAGTAATGTGGTTCAACAAGGTTCATTAAATCTATTGGCCGGAAATAGTTAAAAAAATTCTAATATACATCTATTGCAACAAATATTCACATTATTATGATAATTATAATATATATGAGGTAAGTCATTATTTTATTGATATTATTTGATATTACATTACTAGTTTTATCACATCGATCATAGGACTTATAAGCCATATAAATATAACTAATATTTCATAGGAAATACACATTCTCATACTCATTTTCTCTCATTAAAAATATTTTAACTCTTTTACTTATCTAAGTGTCAGAGAGTATTTTTCAAGTGAATATTCTCTTATGTTTCAACCCTTAGGAACATCCAATCAAGGATGGTCAAAATCATCAAGATCTTGTCGCATGTTCAAAGACTTACCTCAAAATCCCCCTAAAAACAAATACCATTAGATTAAGGATGATGCACAAATTTCTCTTCTTATGGAGGCAAGAACAATATATCCTCATCTCTTGAATGCTTCCAAGAAGTTTAGTAAGGACTTTTAAGCTTAGAGATTGAAAATTTTAACAAATATGTTGTTGGTCCTTAAGAAGGAAAGTGTTGATAATGTTATTGGACAAAAATATATCAAAATTTAAATCATAAACAAATTTTAATTTTATATACTCAAAACATTCTTATTTATTTTATTCTATAGATATATTTGAAAATGTTCTTGTTTTACTATGATTAATATGCATCGTCAAAAAACTTTTATGAAGAGAAAAACAAACGAGGAAAGATAAAATACATCCGTTATCAATACAAAGTTCTTATACGATAAATTATTAAGTAATTATTAAAAGTATGCTTTAAAATATATATGTTTAATTTTTTTATTTTGTTATCTGATTTAAATTTAATTAGTTTTCATTTTTGTACTAAAATAACAATTAAAATTTCTTATAATCATTTATAAATATCCGACATGAAAATTAACTTTACGCTCAAAGTTTCACTTTTATTTAAATTCAAAAGAAAGGAAAAAAGTAATAGAAAAACCAAAATAAATTGTCCTCTTTTTGGAGGGAGAAGACAGAGTCCAAACTCCAAAGTCTCTGCACTTCCATGGCCGGCACGTGACCCATTCCCTCTCTCAAACTCTTACTCTTTCTACCGCCTTCTTCTACCTCTCTTTCTCCGTCAATGTCTTCTTCCTCCGGCTACGTCCGCTCCTCCCAACGAGCCTCCGTCTCGCCGCTCCGCTCGCGGAAGTCGCCGGTGGGACCCGCCAAGCCCGCCGGAAGACCTACCACACCGTCCTCCTCCTGCGCCTCCTCGAGGCCGTCGACCAAGGCCTCTATATCTTCGGTGGCTTCCAACGCTGTGCTCGACGCGAGCAAGGCGAAGGAGAATGTCACTGTCACAGTCCGGTTTCGACCCCTCAGGTTCGTTCATTTCGCTCCCCTCTAGTTTGTTGCTTAGTATGTGTCTTTTCAATTCGTATACTTTTCATTACTATTATTATTATTATATTATTATTATTATTATTATTATTATTATTATTATTATTATTATTATTAAAATTATGTTGTTACTAGTGGGAGAGAAATTAATAAGGGGGACGAGGTGGCGTGGTATGCGGATGGGGATCATATAGTGAGGAATGAGCACAATCCTTCCATTGCTTATGGCTTTGGTTAGTATTCTTATTCACTAATTACTTTTTCTCTACATGGACGCATCATAAAAAAACAAACTCTTACTTCCATAAAATAAAGGAAACTCTTACTATATTCCATTTTTCTCGTAATTAGACATGTTCCTTCCTACACTTAAAATGTTAGACTTTGTTTTGTATGAATTTGGATTGCCTTTAAAATATAATTTTTTTTATTTTTTAATATATCAAAATGGGTATATTTTGAAGAAATATGGACAATATCAAGAACACAACAAAGAATTAGACTCATTTTGTATGCACTAAATAAAATCATTGTTCGGTTAACTAATTGGCAATCAAGTTAATTATTATTTTAAGGTAGTTATTGTGATAGTCAATTAATTTATTTATAATTGAATGATGGTGTAAAAATCTTTATGTCATAAGTACATACAGTATTTATGCTATGTCTGGACAAAAATAGAAGTAAGAAAATAAAATCAACTTTTTCATAAGTTAAAATTAGCTGTATAAGTTACTTTGTAAAAACTCTCTTATAACTTCACTACGTTTTTATTTTAATTTATGCATGTTAATTTTAGGTTTTGGAGTTATTGATTACATTAGTTTTTAGAAAAGTTCTTAGTACTTGATGTACAACTAGTGCCAAAATGAGTGCAAAGAACAACAAAAAAATAGTTTGAGTATCACATTAACCGGAGATGGAAAACAAAGAACACATAAAATAAGATAATGATAAATAACCGTCTTGTTTAATAAGCATGTACATGATTTCTAAATTGAAGAATGCAGAGTACATGTTCATTTTGTGCGTTCCTTCTATAATGTTTCTTGTTACTATACTTTTCCTGTTTCAGATAAGGTATTTGGGCCTGCCACAACAACTCGGCATGTTTACGATGTGGCTGCTCAGCATGTTGTCAGTGGTGCAATGGAAGGGATTAACGGTAATGATTTTGCTGTTATTTGTACCAGTGTATAATAAATTGATTTTTGAAAAAGGAGGAGATTAATGGATTAAGGACTTGTAGTAAGTTAATGATTTATTAATGGCCTGTACGCTGTCTGCAGGAGCAATTTAATGCTAATAATCCCAATTTATGACGGTAACTCGGTTGTTATGTCAGAAAAACGATTTTCTGATAACATTCATAGAAGAGCAATTGCTATTGCTCTTAAATAGAATAAGAAAACCTTAATTATGGAAACTCCTAATATATGGTAGGTGTTAAATATACTTAGGTATCTTATCTTTTATTTTTTATCTTTTCTTTCTCTTCTATTATCTTTTTCTATCATTATTTGTATTTTGGGCTTGGTCCATATTTTCTTTATTATAGATACAATGTTTATTTTCTACACAAGGAAAATTAATCATATACCTTATATTTTATTATATTCAATACGGTATCTAGAGTCTAAGATTCTTGGGCAAATTTTCGTCCCCCCCCCCCCCCCCCCGTCACTCCAACAGTCGCCAAGTCATGTTGTCGTCGGTGTTTTCAGTTTAGACCACGACCACACAATTTTGCTTGTCTCGGCCAAGTGACCACCATGCTGTCAAGATTGCCGCCATCGGAGTCCAGACGCGCTCCCATGCGTTGATCAAAGATTCACTCAGTAGATTTTTCCAACCGTGTGCATGGAGGGACGCGCATCGTTGTCTTCGACATCGGTCACCATTCATGGATTTGTTGTGGCCTCCTCTATCTAGATTTGAGCTTGTTGACTTGATCAGAGCGCTTTGGTATTTTTAAGGCTTTTTTGTTTCTCCCTCTTCCTTCATGGCTTTTTTCGCTGTCTATTTGATATTTCTTCTGCCACCAATGTGTTTGACCCGTCAATCTATACTAACTATGTTAATGTGCACTTGTCAATTGATAAGTTAGATGACAGTAATTATGCAACTTGGGCGTCAGACATTAAACTTTGGTTTGAGAGTCAAGGGTATGTTGATCATCTTCCTTAAAGAGTGACTGCTATTGCTTCCGGTGAAGTTTCTTGTTGGAAGAAAATTAATGCTCAATTATGCATGGTTCTCAAGTTTACCAATCACTTTTCTTTAAAACAAATGTTTCGTGCCTACGACACATGGAACCGACAAAATTATTTTACACCAATTATACTCAATGTCTTTATGGTGTTTGTCACGATCTTTTCAATGTTGTTGTTCCTCGACGTCAAGGGTCTATGGCTGATTATTTGGGTAAACTTCATGATCTTTTTCATGAATTTAATAAGTTATTACCTCTTGCCTCTCCCCTTGCCCAAGAATAGAGGAACGCCGAAGTTCTTCATCATGTTGGCGTTACATGGACTTGCGGATGAATATTCCTATGTTCGTAATTAGATTTTGGGTTCCTCTGTTGTACTCACTTTTACTTCTACTTATTCCAACCCTTTGCGTGTGTCAAGTAAACCCATTAATGATACACCTACTTTTGTCGATGATTCTTCTACTTTGGCATCTTAACGTGATGATCACAATTGCTCTCGCTAGCCAGGAAAAAGGCGTCATAAGTGTGACCATTGTCACATGGTAGGCCCTACTCTTTCTGATACCACCAACAAATTTGCTATTTTCATTGAATTTCTCAAATGATATGAGGATCGTCAACCCTCTTGTTCCACTGCTTTTGTTGCATTGTTGACAAATTTGTTTTCTTTTTCATCCTCTTCGGATAATTTATCTTCTGTTACAATGATTGTGGGTCTAGGGTTTTAGTTTATGGTGCTAGGACTGCTAACCTTTTTCCTTTTTTTATCCATTGATAATGTTCTCTATGTTCCTCTGTCTCCTTTTAACTTCTTATCCAATAGTCGTCTAACTTGTTCTCTTGGCTGTCCAAATTGCAGCAATTTGTTCCCAACTTGTCCAAGTTATCTAGTTTGGTGTGTGGATTGCGTCAATTAGGGAAACATAGTCGTAGTTCCTTTTCGTGTAGTGTTTCACTATGTGCTACATCCCCTTTTGACGTAGTTCACTCTGACATATTGGGACATAGTCGTGTTAAGTCTAATTTAGGTTTTAAATATTTTGTCACATTTATTGATGATTATTCCTGATGTACTTGGTTGCTTTTAATAAAAATTCGTTCTAAGTTATTTTATATATTTCAATCCTTTTATAATGAAATTAAAACTCAGAACGATTGAAGGTAGAAACACCAAACTGAGTTTTAATTTTATTATAAAAGGATTGAAATATGTAAACTAACTGAGAACAATATTTTATTAAAACCAACCAAGTACATATGGAATAATCATCAACAAAGGTAACAATATTGAAAACCTAAATTAGACTTAACACGATTAAGTCCTTAAATGTCAAACTGAAACAAAGGCAAAAAGGGACAAAGCACGTTGTGAGACACTACGAGGAAAGGAGCTACGATTATGTTCCCTAATTGACACGACTCACACACTAAACTAGATAACTTGGACAAATTGCTGCAATTTGGCCATGGGAACCTAATTGAGCATGAAGGAGAGTTGAAGACTCCATAACTGTGTAGAAGGGTGAAGATGATAAAGACCATGAGATTCACATTCGGTGCCAATCATCTGTCTCAAACTCCGGTCCTGTAAACAAAACAAAATCTTTAAAAGAAATAACACAATCAAGAGAACTGATTAGACAACTAATGGATAATAACTTAAAAAGAGACCGAAGGATATAAACAACACTATCAATGGATTAAAAAGAAAAAAAGGTTAACACTCTCAATACCATGAGCTAAAACCCTAAACCCTATAGGCATTGTAACAAAAGATAAATTATCTAGAGAGGATAAAGAAGAAAACATATTTGTTACCAGTAATGTGATATGTGGCTCCTGAGCCAAGAACCCAAGGACTAGGAAAAAAATATTGAGTTAGACCAACGAATGATGTACCTGTGCATGTGAGAAAGATTGTGATTATCAAGTTGAGATGCCAAAGCAAAGGAATCATTGGCAGAAGCAGGCGTATTATTGATAGGTTTATTTGACACACGCAAAAGGGTGGAACGAGTATAAGTAAAATTGGGTACAACAGGGGAACCCAAAATCTCCATGTAATGCCAACACCATGAAGAACTTTGGCCGTTGCTCAATTTCTTTGGCAGGAGGTAATACTTCATTAAATTCATGAAAAAAGAGCATGAAGCTTACCCAAATAATCAGTCATAGAGCCTTGACATCGAGGAGCAACAACATTGGAAAGATTGTGACAAACCCCATAAAGACATTGAGTATCAATGGTGTATAATAATTTTACTTGTTCCTAGACTTCAAAAAATATTCCGCAGGCACGAAACATTTGTTTTAAAGAAGAGTGAATGGTGGACTTGAGAACGATGCATAACTTAGCTTCAATTTTCTTCTAATGGGAAACTTTAGCGGAAACAATAGTAATCACTCTTTGAGTAGATGATCAATGTATCCTTGACTCTCAAGCCAAAGTTTAATGTTTGACACCCAAGTCGCATAATTAGTGCCATCTATCTTATCAATATACAAGTGCCATTGACATAGTTAGTATAGATTGATGGGTCAGACACATTTGTGGCAGAAGAGGTATTAGAATAGGCAACAAAATAAGCAATGGAGGAAGAGAGAGAAAAAACCCAAAAAGGTTCGATCAAGTCAACAAGCCCAGATCTAGAAAGAGGAGGCCATGACGAGTCCATCGATGGCTCATGCGCGGCTGGACAATCTGCTGGGCGATTGACGCATTGGAGTGTGTCTAGACTCCGATGGTGTCAATCTTGATGGCGCGGTGGTCGTCTGGCCGAGACAAGCAAAATCATGCGGTCGTTAGTAGAAACTGAAAACTCTAGTAACAACGGCAGTTGCAATGGCAACAAAAAAATTGCCCTACAACCTTAGGCTCTAGATACCATATTGAAATTAATGAAAAACTAGATATAAGATTAATATCCCTTGTGTACAAAATACACACAGGGTACTTTATTCATGATAAAGAAAATATGAAGCCCAAAATACAAATAATGATAGAAAGGAAATAATAGCATAGAAACAAAAGATAAAAGATAAGATATCTAACAACTCTTAAATGATCAAGTTCCTCTTTATAAACTTTCATACTAGGCTTTGAAAAAAATTCACAAAATGAAGACGTAACATAGAGAACCCATTTGGCAAAAGAACCAAAAAATTTAGTTCAATTCAAATCGAAGCGAAATGAAGTCTCGACTACCTGTTTGTGAGGATGACGACTATTAACAAGGCAACGGAACAGGAACATGACTTCTTGTATCAGCATGTCGGAAACCAACTTGGACTTTATAAGAAATAAAGCATTATTTTATTGATTACAATCAATCCAATTACATTCTTGTCATCTTTATTTTGTAATAATTAAATCCATTAAAATAAGGAAATAAGAGTATGTTGAAATAAATAGGAAGATTCTTAAAATATTTTTTTTGTAATAACTACAGAGATATTGATAATACTTTTGTCCTAATAATGTGCTATTTACAACACAAATAAAGTAAAATTTGTACATATTTGATAGATATATCTTATATCCCTATTTACATTCAAGATAATCAAATCATATCTCCGATAGTATCCGACTAAAAAGGGTGGTTTATTGCTAGTGAGACAACTACATATTTATGGGAAAAAAGGAAGACGACCATGGTTCCTTGCCCCATTCATTTACCATTTTGGTTGACCCTGAGTACGCAAAAAAGAGATGGTGTTCTCATGCTACACAATCTTTTTCTCCTTGGCACTATTTTGGAATTAATAAATAAGGTTTTATGTCGTTTAACCTTGGAATAGCCTGCAACTAGTTCATACTTATGATTCTGAGATGGGATCTAGTTCCTCCCAAAGTTGGCATTTGTTTGGTTTTATAAATTTTATGTTGTGTCTGAGGCGGAATCATATTATTTCCTAGCAAAACACATTGGTTGAAAATTGCTTTTCTGATCTGCAGGTACTGTTTTTGCATATGGTGTTACTAGTAGTGGAAAGACTCATACCATGCACGTAAGTTAACTGTTTTATCATCTACATACAATATTATTATATATGCCACCAAACTCTGCAATATTTTATTTGACCTTTGCAAAATGGAAATGTGTTTGATAGTCCAACTTGTTACTGATCTCCACACAGTGGTTTAAAGTCAGACTGTTGCAAGTCAAACCTGGTGAACTAGGATTTATGGCTATTTTTTAATTTAATTTTTTATTGAAGTAGTACGCATTGGGAATAGACTTCTGAGTATCTTTATTATTTGCATTCTGCATAATATTTTCATTCCCTTAAATATTCTGATTTGTTTGGGATAAAATTTAGTGAATCACATTGGACAAAGGACACAACCATTTGACTTTGGGGAGGTGTGCTATACTTAAATTTACAAGAAGGAATAATTAAGTGAATAATTCTAACTCTATTCTCTACTTTACAATGAATATAAGCAACTTGGGAAAGTGGAATGGATATACATACAATTCCGTGGTTTCCAACGGTTACTAATCTATTCACTTAATGAGAGTTCATAATGTTGGAGAGTGACGTGTAAAAGCCAAGTAACTAACTATTAGTTATGACTTATATTGGCTAATCATCTGCATTAGCGTGGACTAGAAGTTTAACAAGAGCAAGAAAAAAAACTTATATTTGCTATATAATTTTCCCAGGGGGAGCAAAAGTCACCTGGAATTATCCCACTTGCAGTGAAGGATGTCTTCGGTATAATACAAGAGGTACGGAGTTTAGTTCTCCAAATTGTACTTTAAATCCGTTCATATCCTTGATAGGCCATGTTTGTCATTTCAGACTCCTGGTCGGGAATTCTTATTACGTGTCTCGTATCTTGAGATTTACAATGAGGTTAGCATCATATACTACTATTATGTTATATTGACCTCTCTCATCTTTATCAAGCTTATTATACCTATTCTAGGGCAATTCATCTTTGAAATAGCAAGAATGATGACCAGATTAACTCCATTGTTGTCTGAGAGCCCTTGCAAAATACAAAGGACAAACTGAATTTTAGTTATGGTATAAAAAATGAATAAAAAGATTTTGTTTAAATGCAGATGCGACATTAACTCAATATGAAATGGTGGCAAATGACTCTTGAAGAGATTTCAGATAAATGAAACAGTGAAAAACTACACTGTTACTGTTTTACTACTGTTTATATAAGAAGATAGTAAGCAGAATACAAAGAGTCAAGGCCCAGTCCTAACCCTAACCCTAAA
>Ga0214543_1012990_pt1 | contig 10742 bp, 6 predicted proteins | sample CNSS2metaG_FD_160094 | JGI IMG/M metagenome (GOLD analysis project Ga0214543, IMG submission 160094) | Root nodule microbial communities from cowpea collected in UCLA plant growth center, Los Angeles, California, USA - CNSS2 | ecosystem: Host-associated > Plants > Roots > Nodule | place: USA...
GATTATAAGCTCTTCTTCAAATTTCAAGATACTCGAGCTTTTCACATGCTTTAATGAGCTATTTGAGTACTCCACTTGCTTCATCGACTTAATCAAGTTATGCAGGCGTCCACCAAGATAATCGATCTAGTTTCATGCTCTACCATGTTGTATGGGATATCTACACGCTCCACCACCTCGTTTAAGCTATCTGCATATCTTACCAGCCTATACAACCTACTCAGTTGTCTTGCCGACCTATCCATGCTACTAAACTGTCTTATCGAGTGATCAACTATACTAAACCTTTTTTCTAAATTCTTTATGCTACTTAGTTTTCTTGTCAAGTTCTCCACTTGTTTGTGCTCGACCCCCGAGCTATGTGTCCATCAACAACGTCGCTTCTTTTTTAACTTCTTTTGTGAGGTTGATCGTCTTTTCTTTTCCTTTAGATGGACAATTTTTAGAAAAATGTTCGATCATACCACAACTCATACACTTGTTGAGTAACAATCCTTTGCATAATGTACATACTTGCCACACTTAAAACACTCAACATTTGAGTTGCTCGACCGACCTCCTCTCCAAGGACCTTGTCCTCTTCCGTGCCAATTTTCTTTATCGGACTGCTCTTTCTCTTCTTCTTGTCCTTGACTTTTACCACAAGAACCACTTCCTACACCCCATCGGTATCTTTCTTTGCCTTGAGTGTTCTGAGTCTCTCCCTTCATTTGGAGTAGTTGATCAAATGGCTCCGCCTTCTTTTTTTTTCGTTGTTCATGTGTCTCAAGGGATCTGACAAGCTTCTTCAACCGTAAGCATTGATAGGTCCTTGGACTCCTCAATCACACACACCACATTCTCAAAGTCTTCTGTCAACGACTTCAAGATCTTCTCCACAACTTGGCTAGCGGGCAACGTCTCTTCGTTTCTACTAAGTTGATTTGCCAAAGTTTCAACCCAAGTTATGTACTTGTCTACTCATTTTGTCTCTTTCATCTTTGTACTCTCTAATTCGTCCCTAAGTGTTTGAAGTCACACTTGCTTCACCCATTCATCCCCTTTATACGCATTACCCAATATATCCCACGATTCTTTTGAAGATTTGGCACTTGCAATCTTGTCAAAGTCAGACTCGTCCACAACTTGGTATAGAATGTACAAAGCTGTTTTGTTCTTCACACACGTTTCTTTCAACCCTTTCAACTAGGTATTTGACCAATTTGTGGTGTTGGCTGGTTCATGGAAACCACTTCCCAATTTTCTTGGGAACCAAGAAAAGCCTTCATCTTAAGACTCCAATTGTCATAGTTGACCGCCTTTGTCAACTTGGCCAGAGACACATTGTTTGTAAGACCGACCATCTCTCTCATTTTTTAAACACTCAACTAAAGCTTTCTTTTTTTCACTTTTTCACTAAAACATTTGAGCTAATTGGCTCTTGATACCACTTTGTAGACAACAAACCTCACTTGGAAAAAAACTCGATTCACATTTTTTTTTGTTCATTCAAAGAATTCACAATGCAATTTATAGACTCATATTTTACTGTTGTACTCAAAACGACTAACTCATTAACTATCTAGACTCCAATGAGTAGTACATTAACTACTCACAACGACTAATTACCTGCAACAACTAATTACCTACAACGACTAATTACCTACAACGACTAATTACCTACAACGACTAATTACCCACAACGATTGATACATTCAAATTTATTAAAAAAATCTAACAATTACACCTAACTCTTGTGAATAAGGGGTTAGTTATTCCTAAACATATTGAACATTATATGGATGATGGAATTGAATGTCTATGATGGATGATGGAACATTACCTCTAACCTCCTTTTTAAATCCTTGTTGCAAATCACTTTTTGCAATCTTTAACCTTTTGATTATAAGCTCTTCTTCAAATTTCAAGATACTCGAGCTTTTCACATGCTTTAATGAGCTATTTGAGTACTCCACTTGCTTCATCGACTTAATCAAGTTATGCAGGCGTCCACCAAGATAATCGATCTAGTTTCATGCTCTACCATGTTGTATGGGATATCTACACGCTCCACCACCTCGTTTAAGCTATCTGCATATCTTACCAGCCTATACAACCTACTCAGTTGTCTTGCCGACCTATCCATGCTACTAAACTGTCTTATCGAGTGATCAACTATACTAAACCTTTTTTCTAAATTCTTTATGCTACTTAGTTTTCTTGTCAAGTTCTCCACTTGTTTGTGCTCGACCCCCGAGCTATGTGTCCATCAACAACGTCGCTTCTTTTTTAACTTCTTTTGTGAGGTTGATCGTCTTTTCTTTTCCTTTAGATGGACAATTTTTAGAAAAATGTTCGATCATACCACAACTCATACACTTGTTGAGTAACAATCCTTTGCATAATGTACATACTTGCCACACTTAAAACACTCAACATTTGAGTTGCTCGACCGACCTCCTCTCCAAGGACCTTGTCCTCTTCCGTGCCAATTTTCTTTATCGGACTGCTCTTTCTCTTCTTCTTGTCCTTGACTTTTACCACAAGAACCACTTCCTACACCCCATCGGTATCTTTCTTTGCCTTGAGTGTTCTGAGTCTCTCCCTTCATTTGGAGTAGTTGATCAAATGGCTCCGCCTTCTTTTTTTTTCGTTGTTCATGTGTCTCAAGGGATCTGACAAGCTTCTTCAACCGTAAGCATTGATAGGTCCTTGGACTCCTCAATCACACACACCACATTCTCAAAGTCTTCTGTCAACGACTTCAAGATCTTCTCCACAACTTGGCTAGCGGGCAACGTCTCTTCGTTTCTACTAAGTTGATTTGCCAAAGTTTCAACCCAAGTTATGTACTTGTCTACTCATTTTGTCTCTTTCATCTTTGTACTCTCTAATTCGTCCCTAAGTGTTTGAAGTCACACTTGCTTCACCCATTCATCCCCTTTATACGCATTACCCAATATATCCCACGATTCTTTTGAAGATTTGGCACTTGCAATCTTGTCAAAGTCAGACTCGTCCACAACTTGGTATAGAATGTACAAAGCTGTTTTGTTCTTCACACACGTTTCTTTCAACCCTTTCAACTAGGTATTTGACCAATTTGTGGTGTTGGCTGGTTCATGGAAACCACTTCCCAATTTTCTTGGGAACCAAGAAAAGCCTTCATCTTAAGACTCCAATTGTCATAGTTGACCGCCTTTGTCAACTTGGCCAGAGACACATTGTTTGTAAGACCGACCATCTCTCTCATTTTTTAAACACTCAACTAAAGCTTTCTTTTTTTCACTTTTTCACTAAAACATTTGAGCTAATTGGCTCTTGATACCACTTTGTAGACAATAAACCTCACTTGGAAAAAAACTTGATTCACATTTTTGTTTTGTTCATTCAAAGAATTCACAATGCAATTTATAGACTCATATTTTATTGTTGTACTCAAAACGACTAACTCATTAATTATCTAGACTCCAATGAGTAGTACATTAACTACTCACAACGACTAATTACCTGCAATAACTAATTACCTACAACGACTAATTACCCACAACGATTGATACATTCAAATTTATTAAAAAAATCTAACAATTACACCCAACTCTTGTGAATAAGGGGTTAGTTATTCCTAAACATATTGAACATTATATGGATGATGGAATTGAATGTCTATGATGGATGATGGAACATTACCTCTAACCTCCTTCTTAAATCCTTGTTGCAAATCACTTTTTGCAATCTTTAACCTTTGGATTATAAGCTCTTCTTCAAATTTCAAGATACTCGAGCTTTTCACATGCTTTAATGAGCTATTTGAGTACTCCACTTGCTTCATCGACTTAATCAAGTTATGCAGGCGTCCACCAAGATAATCGATCTAGTTTCATGCTCTACCATGTTGTATGGGATATCTACACGCTCCACCACCTCGTTTAAGCTATCTGCATATCTTACCAGCCTATACAACCTACTCAGTTGTCTTGCCGACCTATCCATGCTACTAAACTGTCTTATCGAGTGATCAACTATACTAAACCTTTTTTCTAAATTCTTTATGCTACTTAGTTTTCTTGTCAAGTTCTCCACTTGTTTGTGCTCGACCCCCGAGCTATGTGTCCATCAACAACGTCGCTTCTTTTTTAACTTCTTTTGTGAGGTTGATCGTCTTTTCTTTTCCTTTAGATGGACAATTTTTAGAAAAATGTTCGATCATACCACAACTCATACACTTGTTGAGTAACAATCCTTTGCATAATGTACATACTTGCCACACTTAAAACACTCAACATTTGAGTTGCTCGACCGACCTCCTCTCCAAGGACCTTGTCCTCTTCCGTGCCAATTTTCTTTATCGGACTGCTCTTTCTCTTCTTCTTGTCCTTGACTTTTACCACAAGAACCACTTCCTACACCCCATCGGTATCTTTCTTTGCCTTGAGTGTTCTGAGTCTCTCCCTTCATTTGGAGTAGTTGATCAAATGGCTCCGCCTTCTTTTTTTTTCGTTGTTCATGTGTCTCAAGGGATCTGACAAGCTTCTTCAACCGTAAGCATTGATAGGTCCTTGGACTCCTCAATCACACACACCACATTCTCAAAGTCTTCTGTCAACGACTTCAAGATCTTCTCCACAACTTGGCTAGCGGGCAACGTCTCTTCGTTTCTACTAAGTTGATTTGCCAAAGTTTCAACCCAAGTTATGTACTTGTCTACTCATTTTGTCTCTTTCATCTTTGTACTCTCTAATTCGTCCCTAAGTGTTTGAAGTCACACTTGCTTCACCCATTCATCCCCTTTATACGCATTACCCAATATATCCCACGATTCTTTTGAAGATTTGGCACTTGCAATCTTGTCAAAGTCAGACTCGTCCACAACTTGGTATAGAATGTACAAAGCTGTTTTGTTCTTCACACACGTTTCTTTCAACCCTTTCAACTAGGTATTTGACCAATTTGTGGTGTTGGCTGGTTCATGGAAACCACTTCCCAATTTTCTTGGGAACCAAGAAAAGCCTTCATCTTAAGACTCCAATTGTCATAGTTGACCGCCTTTGTCAACTTGGCCAGAGACACATTGTTTGTAAGACCGACCATCTCTCTCATTTTTTAAACACTCAACTAAAGCTTTCTTTTTTTCACTTTTTCACTAAAACATTTGAGCTAATTGGCTCTTGATACCACTTTGTAGACAACAAACCTCACTTGGAAAAAAACTTGATTCACATTTTTTTTTTGTTCATTCAAAGAATTCACAATGCAATTTATAGACTCATATTTTACTGTTGTACTCAAAACGACTAACTCATTAACTATCTAGACTCTAATGAGTAGTACATTAACTACTCACAACGACTAATTACCTGCAACAACTAATTACCTACAACGACTAATTACCTACAACGACTAATTACCTACAATGACTAATTACCTACAACGACTAATTACCCACAACGACTGATACATTCAAATTTATTAAAAAAAATCTAACAATTACACCCAGCTCTTGTGAATAAGGGGTTAGTTATTCCTAAACATATTGAACATTATATGGATGATGGAATTGAATGTCTATGTGGGAGTTAATTAGTCTTAAACATACTGAACACTATATTAATGATGGAATTGAATGCCCGAGGATCGAGAATGCCCTTCTACCTTAAAGTGTATAAATATCGAGTTTCTTTCTCTCCAAGAAGTGTGTCCTTTTGACCTTTGTCAAACTCTCAATCTATAGACTTTCATAATTGGACTAGACCTAAAATTTGGACTTGATTTTGTACTTGATTAAATTGTAATAAATAATCATTAATATATATTTTTTAATCTTTGAAGATTCCATATCTTTGATATATTCTTCAAATCTCATATTTTGTAATTGGAATAACCAACTTTGTGGATAACTGGTGTTGTCTATAATTTTTAAATATTTAGTATTTCAATGATTTTGTTGGTAATCTTCCCAAATCTATGAGATTTTCACTTATTTGTAAATTATAAACCAAATATTTATCTTTTTTACTTTTTATTAAATAGAACCTGAAATATCAAAAAATTCAAAATTAAAATAACAATAAAATATAAAATAAACAAAAATAAAAACATAATATGTTCTACATTCTTTAACTCATAATACATTCTTACATTTAAAAATACATTTATATATTTATGATTATAAAATTCATAATATTATGTATTTCGTAATAGATTATTAGATTATACAATTCAAAATCTTTCCACATCCATGGATAATTTAGATTTTTTCTGACAGCATGAAAACAAGAAGAATGTATGGAGGTGTTAGAAAGAAATATCCAACAAATATTAGGACATTTTCTTTCTGGACCGTGCCCATGTATAGAAGTTGGGCCCGGCCCACATGACAAAGTTTAAACCCTCACTTCAGCCGCTGCCCCCCACGTTTCCCCAAAAATCCCGACCACCACCACAGACCACGATGAGCGCTGCGAAGGTAGTAGCGGCGACGATCCGGCTCAGAGTCCCAGCCGGCGGGGCTCGGCCGGCGCCTCCGGTGGGGCCGGCGCTGGGTCAGTACCGGCTGAACCTGATGGCGTTCTGCAAGGACTTCAACGCGCGCACACAGAAGTATAAGCCTGAAACTCCCATGGCGGTGACGATAACGGCGTATAAGGACAACACGTTCGAGTTCACCGTGAAGTCGCCGTCGGTGTCATGGTATCTGAAGAAGGCCGCCGGGGTGGAATCCGGCAGCGGCCGCCCCGGTCACGTGACCGCGTCCACGCTGTCGATTCGGCACGTGTACGAGATCGCGAAGGCGAAGCAATCAGACCCGTACCTCCAGAACATGCCGCTGGAATCCATTTCCAAGTCCATCATCGGAACCGCGAACAGCATGGGAATTAAGATTGTCAAGGACCTCGATTGAGCCTTTATTGATTTCAACTGCTTTATTGTGTTGTGCGATTAGGACTAGTGTTAGGGTTTTTATGCGGTGTTGTTATTGTGCTCTTTTTGAGTTCAATAGTGAAAGAGATGCTAGCACTTGCACATAAGCTTTTTGTTATAATAATTATATTGCTAATGGAAGTTTTAATTTTATTGATCATGTCGACAGCTAAAAATGCTATTTTGGAGGCTCTTGTTGGGAATATCAGTTATATGATCCAATCTTTTGGTAAAAGATTATGTTAATCTCTCCTTTGATTATTTTATCAGTGACAATGAGGTCTGGGATCTGCATAAGGTCAGATTTTGTCTTCTTCGGGACATCATTTTAGTATTGATCAACTGTGTCTCAAAGGATTTGGTGAAGGTTTGTTCTCGGCAACCAAGGAATGAGTGGTACTTTCAGTTTTCTAATCTGTTTAATGTACTTGAATCTTGCTCAATCTATCTCTATAGTCGATGCAGAAATTAATTTAGGTTTTAGTCTTTTAGATTGTCTGATGAGTTTCTAGTTGTTCTTGTCCTTTCTATAGTCTTGCTTAGATTGGTCGATGAACAATTTTAATTTATGAAATTACAAGTTACCGACCTTTATGTATATGATATGAGTTGTTCGCTGTTGAAATTGGAGCAACTCATTCATTTGCTAGAATATACACATGTGCATTGTTATAAAACTGCGACCAGAGGCTAGCTAATTTAGATGTTGAACTGGTCAAGTAACTGGTTTGAGTAGAGTAGGCATGGTAGATTGTTGAAGAACAAGAACCAGTTCCATTTGGTGTGTTTTGGCTGGATTTTGAAAATAAAATGGTGACTGGGCAAGTTTTCTGTTCATATGCTACAGTTGGAAAGGGAAAAAGAAGATAAAAATGATAAAAGGGATTTGGGGAATGATCTGGCGAATTTATTTTTAAACACAGAGAAAAGCAAGAAAAAGAAAAGAAATTGAATGAGTTTTGTAATAATCTGCAATTATGCATATCTAAAATCTGAATTCTAGATGCATGAAAGTCAAAGTCTGGAAGAAGCTGAAGAAACTCTGAGCTCTATATGCATTTTGCAGATGCAGATCGTTCATCCATTGCTGTCTGTCTTCCCTAACTGTGCAGGCCTCCATTTCCGAACTACTCCGATTTCAAAATCTGGGGTAAGAGTTGTTTATCTTTTAATTTTGTTATCAAATAAACATATGTCATATGTGGTAGTTCTCTATTAGCTTCAACACTTAACAGGTTTCTGAAGTTATTTGATAACAGGGGATTGTTCTGATGATGACCCTTGTTATATATGCAATCATACATTTGAACTTAGGAAACCAAATTATTGTTCCGAACATTTAGCATTCGATCGAGCTTTTACTTCTTTTTTTTATATTGTTTTGTTCTTTTATTCAATCTGAAGTTCCAATAATCTGAGCGGTTCTGTCTTGCAAGTGAAAAATTCTATTATTGATTCACAGCTCACTTTTGAAGTTGAGTTTCTACGATGAACCAAACCATACTAGTCCTTATCAGGAACTGGACATTGGTGTAAAAGTGTCATATGATGATGAACCAAACTATATTTAATTCTAAATACTATAATTCATATTTTTATATGTTTTTTCTTGCATCATCATGTCTTCGAACCAAGATGAAGTTATTGCCTCTTCAAAATACAAAATATGCAAACACTGTGCAAGCAAGAGTAAAGACACCACACGTATCTTTAAAAATAAAAGAATGATTAGACTGTGGATATGTAAAGGTAAATGCAAAAATGTATTATTTGTTCACTGAAAATGGAGAAGGCTGACTAAAGTGAAGGAAATGAAAGCTCTAGAAAAAACGTTTAAAATGTTCTTGATTGACAAAGGTAAAATGAGAATAAATTTATTAAACTTTTTCTCCATATGAATAAAAAATGAGGTAAGAATACAAAATATGTACACTTACTAATCAAATTTCAATTTCTGAGATCAATATAGGTGTCTTATCCAGTGTTTGGGTTATTTAATGAAAATAATTACTATCTTTTTGGACCATCATTTTGATTTTTGTTATTTTAATTCTTCAAATTTTAAACTTTATTATTTTAGTTTCATTAGTTAAAAATTAAAATTTAAAAAATAAAAATGATTAAAAAAATCTAAAAAGAAAAATAATAAAATTGATATATTAGAAAGATTTGTAGCATAATCAAACTTTAAAACTAATATAAAATAATTAGCTTTGAACGTGCTTTAAGACCTGGTTTTGTTACTAAATTTGTTTCCGTCAAGGTTTTGTTACTAAATTTGTGACATTTTTTAATTCCTATTATTAACTATAATTAATTAAGAAAACAAGAAGTATTAATTAAAACAACTAAGATTTTTAAGGTTATAATTTTGTTATGAACATTTTTTTATATTAGTTTTAAATTGCGTAAACAAAAAAATTAATAATATATTTTTAATGTTAAATATAATTTGAATATATTATAACTATAAGTTTTAAAAAATATGGAAATATATTGCTTTTATCTTTAGAAATAAAATACCTATTTATAATATATTAAAATTATAATATCAAAATCAATATATAGAAAATAATTTATAATTTAAGTAAACAATAATAACTTTTTAACATAAATACAATGTTTCAAGTAAATTATTGATTGAAAAATAAAATTAATAAATAATTATTTCATTTATATTAAAGAAAAACATATTATTTAAATTGGTTAGGTCCTTAAACATATAACTATTTTAATTTTAATTTATTTTAATCGTATTAATTAATATTTTATTTTCAGTAACAAACTAATTATGATTAAATATAACAACTAAAACATCGTTAAAAATATAAAAAAATGTAAATTTAACAAATATTTCTCAATAAATAAAAAACATACAGATATATTTGCTGAAAAAGAATATATTTAAACATGATATTTCAAACATGTTTTTCAAATGCATGTAAATTATTAGAAAATGAGTTTAGAAAACAAAGTTAAGTACAAACAAGTAAGAATCAAAACCCAACTCCAAATGAAAACTATGAACGACTCCATTTCTCGTTTCCTCGTTTATCATTTTCTAAAATTTTACATTCGCTATGAATATATTGTTTTCTAATCTTTTTTCTTATGTTACTTATAAAAATTATAAATTAAAATAAAATAATAACTTACTATGCAATTGAAAGATTTATTAACAGAGTTATTATTTCAAAAAATTACATATTTAGCACAATTTTTTTGAAAGATAATTAACCTAACTTAAAAGTAAATTGTGCATCTAAAAGTTATAAAAAAATTAATTTTTTATAAATGAGTGTATATATATAAAGTAATTTTATGAATAAATAACTCATCTTGTTTAAAAATATATATTATTTATGAATTAAAAACTATAACTTCTACAACTTAAAAAAAAATCAAAATTTAAAACACAATACTTTTTACAAAATTATTGTTTTAAAACTTGACTTAATGTAGGTAAGAAATTATATTTTATTTATTATGATTTTTTTTCAGTAAAGTTATGTAAATAAGTAACAAAAAATCCATCCTAAGACATTGTTTAGCATACAACAGTGGTATAATCCCAATATTGTCAACTCAATTTTAACTATCAAATATTAATCAATTATAACTCAATGACCTCTATTGACTACATAAATAATTTGATTTAAAAGGATGACACATTAGCATTATATAAATATGTACAATTCTACATTTTGTTTAATTTTGTGATATTTTATTATGGTTTATATATATATATATATATATATATATATATATATATATATATATATATATATATATATATATATATATATATTTTTTTTTAAAATATATAATATAAATATTTAAAT
>Ga0214543_1012993_pt1 | contig 10739 bp, 16 predicted proteins | sample CNSS2metaG_FD_160094 | JGI IMG/M metagenome (GOLD analysis project Ga0214543, IMG submission 160094) | Root nodule microbial communities from cowpea collected in UCLA plant growth center, Los Angeles, California, USA - CNSS2 | ecosystem: Host-associated > Plants > Roots > Nodule | place: USA...
ATTTTCGTTCCATCTTCTTTTATGTTTCCATTTTCTCGTTTTAAATAATTTCTCAAATTTCTTGCTTGTTAGCATTCCAACAATGATAGATCAGTCAAACGAATCGAACCCTGTGGATTCACATCATGTGCTATTCAGAGCCTGGCTATCTAGATTTGGAATAGGAAAGGAAGTTTATTATACAAAGTGTTTAACCGAAGGCCATCCATGTTTAGTTGCATTCGATTACGGAAGCGAAAACAATGTTGTGAGCCAAAGATTGGTGGAGAAACTCCAGTTACCAGCAACCTTTCATCTGGATCAAGCATGGATCAAATTCAGTACATGGCAATGTGTGAAAGAAGTATTATGTGATATTGCTCCCATGGACTCTTGTCATCTTCATTTGGGATGGGCATGGCTTCGTTTTAAAACACTCCATCTTGATGAACGTTCCCTTTATTTGAGGCATGAGGGACATCAAAAGAAGTAGAAATTTATGACACCAAGACAAGTCAGTAAGGATCAACGTAGGCTGAAGGAGAAAATAGAAAAAGAAAGAATAGAAAAAGAAGTAATATAAACTGCAGAAGGAAGGGAAAATAAAGAAAAAGAAATGGAACTAGAGAAAGTTTATTCGTCAATGTTTTTTCTTCTACAGTTTGTGATGTCATTTTAACAGAACAAAAGGATAAGCATGTGAATGAAATACATCAACTTCCATGGTTAAAAAGGTAGTGTTCTTATGGGACCGAGGTCTGTAGTCCACAAATCTGCCAAGGGTCTTGCGCGTCTTCTCGTGGTTGGTCTTCTCTTGTCCAAAAGGGGGGGCTTGAGGGCGGCGCAAGAGACCTGCAAAAAACACACCGATGCCTAGGTCAGCACTGGTGATGTCAGGGGTTCAGAGAATAATTAATGCGTCATGGATGCATGGGACAGTGTGCTATTTATACCTTTTTACCTGTGGGTCCTACCTGGGATGGGCTTTCTGGCCCAATATTCCCTTTTTGGCTATACTTGGATCCAGTGTAAAAGGGAGGAATTTACCAAGGGGTCCTTTGGGTGTTGGCGGTGTCCGGTACTCCACCATGAGATGCGTCGAAGGTGGCTTTCCTTTGGGAAGGTGCCTTTCGCGTGGTAACCGGCAATCGGGTTTTGGTTGTGGGCCGTGTTCTCCATGTGGAGGTGTTCTTGCGTGGTAGGCGGCTATTGTGCTCTCTAGGGGCCGTCTGGTTCTGTGCGAAGGCGTCTCTGCATGGTAGGCGGCTATTGGGCTCTCTGGGGGCCGTCTGGTTCTGTGCGAAGGCGTCTCTGCGTGGTAGGCGGCCATTGTGCTCTCTGGGGGCCGTGTACTTGGGTATGGTTGGGACATCAGCCTCCCAGTCTAGAGACAAGAAGTGACATGTAGACTATTTTGCAAATTTCATTTGTGGTCTTTTGTCGTGTACCATGTGAGCATACAAGCCTCCCAGTTTAGAGGCAAGAAGTGACGTGTAGACTATTTGAATGCGGTAACATGCCGCTGTCTGTAGTTGTTAGCGGCCACGTTGTTGTGATAACTGGGCTGGTATCTTTTACGAGGTGTTAGGGGAGTGGCACTATTTGATCTAACATTTGGTCAGGGGTTAGGTGAGGTGAAAAGACGTGACTGTTGGTTAGCTTGGTTGGTGTCAGAGTTGGGTTTTCGAGGCGATTTTTGGTGGTTGGGCCTTGGGCTTTGAGGGGGTTTGGTGGGAGGTGAAGGGTTTTGGCTAAGTGCTTTAAATAGGAGTGGATTCATTTGTCATTTTTCGTCGCTCTTAGTTCCTGGTTTCGCTGTGCTTGCTGTGTTGCTGATTGGGCGTTCGTTGGTGTTCGTGTGCCGTCTTCTGTTTGACCGGTTTGTGAGGTATGTCGACTACGTCTTCTAGTGGTTCGAACTGTGGTGATTCAGGGGCGAGTTTCGGTGGACTAAGATTAGAGTTTTTGAGTTCGTCGGAGACGTTGCATGTTGAGGTTGAGCGGGAGGTGCGTGAAGATCCGGCTAATGAGCATGCAGAGTCGCTTTGGCCGAGAAGGGATGGGTACGAGTGGGTGGCTGAGGGGGTGAGGTCGTGCTCTTCAAAGTATCGTTGGTCTAGGTTGTTGAGATCTTGGATGAATAGTATCTATCTGTTTGAAAGGGGGGCGGATCCGAGTATGGTGGCTATTGAGAGGGTGAGTGCGGTGGAGGCCGTGTGCCATGGTCGCGAGGGGTTGGAAGGTGATTTTTTCTACATGTACGCGTGTATGTTTACGAAGCTTCATGTTCGGTTGCCATTGGACGAGTTCACGATGGGGGTTCTGCGGCTGTTAAATGTTGCGCCGACGTAGTTGCATCCTAACAACTGGGGGAGTTTGCAAGCTTTCCGGCTGATTTGTAAGGCGCTTTATTTGACACCGACTACCGAGAGTTTTTTGTATTTCTACGTCACGCGTCCAAGGGATCTGCTGTCATGGGTGTCGTTGGTTGGCAGTGCGAAGATTAGTCTGTTAGACGGCTTTACGCAGTCGTTTAAGAAGTTTAAAGATGGGTTCTTTCGAGTGAGGGTGTTGCCTGCCGAGAGGTTGTTGTATTATGACGACGAGGGGTGGCCCAAATTTCCCTTTTATTGGACGAGTGTGCCTGCGTGTAGGGATGCGTTGGTTAAGGAGGCATTGGATGTGGATAGCCGGAGGGTGGTCGAGGTGTTGGAGATGTTGCCGGTTAGGGTGCTGGGGAAGTGGGTTGTTTGCTGTTATTTGACGGATATTGTTGTTGGTTCTGTGCAGGTGTGATGGCTCACCACGCGAAAAAGGTTGGTGGAGAAGTGGACCTATTTGCCAAGATTAGGGACAAGATGACGAATGTCGCGAAGGGGGAGGGGCAGTCGCAGGCTCTGAATCTCGTGGGTCCGGTTGTGGATACTTACCGGCCTCCTGTTGCTAAGAGACCGGCTCCTTCGAAGATGAAGGGAGTTGGGAAGGACCGCAAGAGGTTGAGGGCTCTTGCGAAGATTGGGGGTGTTGGGTCAAGTGGGTCGAGCAATCCTGACCTTGGCGGTTTTGAGAAAGCGAAGATTCAAATGAGGAAGGGCTTGGAGCTCAAGTTGAGTGACGAGGAGGTGGCGGTCGTGGAGGCTGCTGATCCGAGGTTGACTATGCAGGCTATGAGTGAGTATCTGGCGCGCGGTATGGTGTTGAGTCGACGGGTGTCGACGTTGCTGAAAGAGGAGCTGGCTGTAGGTGATAAGAAAAAATTGGCCGAGGAGGTTGCTGCATTGAAGGTCCAAAGGGATCACGAAGAAGTGGCTTGGGCGGATGAGAAGATGAAATTGGAGGCCGAGGTGAAGAAATTGAAGGGGAGTGTTGTGGGTTTGGAGAAAAAATTGAAGGCCAAGCAGGTAGAGTTAGATGGGGTGAATGCCGCCAAAGATGTTGCTGCTGAGGAAGCCGCTAGCGAAGTTTTTGGTCTTCAGCAGGCCGTGTATAATGAGCACGTTAACGGTTTTCAGAAGGCTTTGAGGCAAGCCGAGTTCTTGTACCGGGAAGTGTCTGTGACGGACTGCCGCTTTAATGTAAATCTGGATGTGTATGAGGATCGCATGTTGGATGTTGCGGAGATTAGCCGACTCAAGGCTGAGAAGGAGGCGGCCACAATTGCAAATGAAGATACCATGGTGACGACTCCAGCAGCCACCACGGTTGATGGGGTGGTGGGGGAGGTGGAGGTTGCCGACGAGGAAGCCGAGGGGGCAGAAGAGGACGCGGCGGGTGAGGAGGTGGATGAAGCTGAAGAGTAATATTAGTGTAGATATTGGGGGCGAGGACGCCGAAACTTGTTTTATTTGTGTTTTGTTCGTTCATGGGGACGGATTATGGTTTTAGTTTTGTCGGCATGTTGCTGGTTTGTTTTTAGGGCGAATGTGCCTACATGGAACTTTTAGGGACCGGAATGTTACCATTGTAATGTATATTTTTCGAAATTTATGGAAATGGCGGTGTTTTCCTTTTTGTTATTTTGATTTGTTTTAGCTTATGTTTTTATGTTTTGGAATCTGGTTGTGCTAGTTAGGTATGGGAAATTTAATTTCAAAGTGTGGTGGTGTGTGCTTTTTTGATTTATTGACGTTTGTTCGCTAAATGAGCCGGTGCTTGCGTTAGCGGCCGACAATGGTTGCGGTTATCGACCGGCGGTACTTTGGACTGGCGGGTAGGATTGTTTACCTGTTCGTTTAGCGGCATAGGACTTGGAGTACTGGTCAGGAACAGTTGTTGAGTTCGACCAGCAACACTTAGAGTAGTGGCTAGGAGTTAATTTGTTCGACCAACGGCACTTAGAGTAGTGGCTGGGAGTTATTTTGTTCGACCAGCGGCACTTAGAGTAGTGGCTGGGAGTTAATTCGTTCAACCAACGGCACTTAGAGTAGTGGTTGGGAGTTAATTCGTTCGACCAGCGGCACTTAGAGTAGTGGTTGGGAGTTAGTGTAAATAAGATGCATAAACTTGTATTTCATTGATGGGTGATGCATCATTAAAACCTTCCTGGCCAAAACCCTCCTTAAGGAAAAAATGTCGAGGTAGGAAAGAGTGCATCGGATTACAAGCGTGGTTTAACTAAAATAGAATTTGAGGTGGGAGATGTTCCAAGTGCTGGGAAGCGGCTCGCCGGATATTTTTTCCAGTCGATAGGCTCCATTGCCGACTTCTTTAAGTACTCGGAAAGGTCCCTCCCAGTTGGGTGAGAACTTGCCTTCGTGCTTGCGGGCTTTGCTAGCCATTCTCCAGACGAGGTCCCCTTTGTGGAAAGAACGCGGTTTCAGCTTGGAGTTGTATCTTCTTGCTGCCCTCAATTTGGTTGCTAAGTCCCTGATTCGTGCCTTTTCTCTTGTTTCGTAAAGAAGATCGAGGTGTGTAGCCATGCAGTCGGCGTTTAACTGTGTGTCGTGGTGTTGTTGTCATACTGAGGGTTCCCTGATCTCTACCGGAATGACAGCGTCAGTTCCATATACTAGAGTATACGGTGCTTCGTGGGTCGAAGATTGGGGGGTGCACCTATATGCCCATAGTACTTCGAGCAATTCATCCGGCCATTTGCCTTTGGCTCCATCTAAGCGTTTCTTTAATTTTCCAAGGATGATCTTGTTGGCGGCCTCAGCTTGGCCGTTGGTTTGAGGGTGTTCGACGGAGCTGGTTATGTGGGTAATGTTCAGATTGCGGTAGAAGTCAGCGAGGCCCTTGTCTATGAACTAGCGACCATTGTCGGTTATGATTGTGTGGGGGATCCCGTAGCGGCAGATGATGTTTTTCCAAACGAAGCGCTGGACTTGGTTGACCGTGATGGTGGCTAATGGTTCTGCTTCGATCCACTTGGAGAAGTAGTCGACTGCGACAAGAAGGAACTTGACCTAGCCTTTCCTTGGCGCAAAAGGGCCGATTATGTCCATGCCCCATTTTGAGAATGGCCATGGTGAAGAGATGTGGTGCAGCTCTTCCTGGTGCATGTGTGTTATCGGTCCGTGGTGCAGTCTTCTTCTATTGTGGGCCAGTAATAACCGGCGCGTAATATCCTGGCGGCCATGGTTTTGGGTCCTGAATGGTAGCCGCAGATGCCTTGGTGTATTTCTTGTATGACATAGTCGGCCTTTTCTCTGGTTATGCACTTGAGCAAAGGCTTGCTGAAGCCTCTTCTAAATAGTTCGCCCCCAATTAGGGTGTATCGTGCCGCTTTCCGGATCCATCCTCTTTCCTCGTTTGGCGGGGTGACTCTTGCTTCTAAGTATTTGATGAAAGGTTCCATCCAGGTGTTGGTGGTAGTGATGTTTAAGCATTGGTTTTGTTACTCAATGGAGGGTGTGGCTAGGGTGTGTTGGAGGAGTGACTTGTAACGACCTTTCTTTTTGGTGCTAGCGAGCTTCGAGAGAATGTCTGCTCGGGTGTTGTCGCTTCGTGGGACGTGTTGAATCTAGAAAGTGTCGAAGTGCTCGGTTAGGGATACTACCATGTGGTAGTATTGCGCGAGGGTGGGGTCTTTGATTTGGTAGTCACCATTGAGATGGCCTACGGTGAGCTTTGAGTCTGTCTTGCACAGGAGTTTACGCGTGCCGACGTCTCGCGCTAAGTTGAGGCCGACGATAATGGCCTCGTACTCAGCTTGATTGTTGGATGTTTTGAAGGTGAAATGCAGGGATTGTTCTATGAGGACGTTGCCGGGTCCTGCTAGTACTATTCCGGCGCCGGCTCCCAGCGGGTTTGAGGAGCCGTCTACGTGCATGGTCCACCAGGTGTCATGGGGGGCGTGCTCTTGAAGGTCATTGGCGAAGTCTGCTAGGCACTGTGCTCGGATGGGTCCATGCGGCTCGTAGCGAATAGTAAATTCTGACAGTTCGATGGCCCAGGAGGATAGCCGACCTGCTAAATCGGGTTTTTGCAGGATTTTTTGTATGGGATGGTCCGTTCGGATGATGATCGTGTGTGACTGGAAGTATGGTTGCAGACGACGTGCTGCTGTGATGATTGCAAGGGCTACCTTTTCCACCATTTGGTATCGTGTTTCTGGGTCTTGGAGGATGCGGCTTGTAAAGTATATTGGTTGTTGGGTGTTGTCTCTTTCTTGGATGAGTGCGGAGCTGACGGCGTTTGTTGATGCGGCTATGTACACTATAAGGGGGAGGGAAAGGTCTGGTTTGGTCAGGACCGGGGGAGTGGTGAGGAGTTGCTTCAAAGTGTTGAAATTTTGTTCGCAGGTGTCGTCCCAAGTGAACTTGGTCGACTTTTTCAGGAGTTGGATCATTGGTTTGGTTTTGTCCGCCAACTTCGGGAGGAAGCGCGAGATGGCGGTTAGTCTGCCCACTAGTCGCTAAACCTCTTTGATATTCGCGGGGCTTCTCATGTCGATGATGGTTTGACATTTTTCAGGGTTGAGTCTGATGTTGTATGTGCGCAGGGCTTTGAAGACTTGTGCTAGGTCCGCGGAGTGTTGTTGCGCATTAGGGGACTTGACGATGATGTCGTCGACGTAGACCTCTACCGACCTGCCCAAGAGTGGCTGGAAGACCCTATCCATCAAGCGTTGGTATGTAGCGCCGGCGTTTTTGAGGCCAAAGGGCATGACTCTGTAGTAAAGGTTGGCCTCCTCGGTTATGATTGCGGTTTTGATTTTGTCTTCCTCAACCATGGGTATCTGGTTGTAGCCGGAGTAAGCGTCTAAGAAACTCAGTATGGCATGTCCCGCGGCCCCATCGACGAGCCTGTCTATGCTGGGTAATGGGTAGGCATCCTGTGGGCAGGCTTTGTTCAGGTCCGTGTAATCTACACACATGCGACATTTCCCGTTGGGTTTCTTGACTAGCACCACATGGCGAGCCAGGTCGTGTATTGGGCCTCGCGGACAAAACCGACCTGTTTTAGTTTATCGGCCTCTGCTATAGCTGCTTGCCTTCTACTTTCTCCAAGCTTCCTCTTTTTCTGGGAGACGGGTTTCGCGTTTGGGAAGACAGATAGCCAGTGGGCGGCGATCCTGGGGTGAACACCGGGGAGATCGGCTGCCGACCAAGCGAACACCGGGGAGATCGGCTGCCGACCAAGGGACCGGGGAGATCGGCACTCCTCTCCCTCAGGAAGGGAAGTTCCAACCTGGAGGAAGTGGCCTTGTTGCTCGAGTGGGAGTTGCCTTGTTTCCCCCACGGGTTCGAGGCGTGCTTCGGAGTTTATTCTGGGGTCTAAGTCATCGCCGGCCAGGGTGGTGTAGGCTTGGGATTATTCAATGTTGTGGGTTGTCAGAGGTGGGTGTGGTAGTTTCAGGCTTGCCATGTAGCATTCTCTGGCTGCGCGTTGGTCGCCATGTACTGTGATGATGTCGCCTTCCGGGGATGGAAACTTCATTGCAAGGTGCGGGGTGGATACGATGGCACCCAATGCGTTGATGGATGGGCGGCCAAGAAGGATGTTGTAGGACGTGTGGGCGTCGACGACAAAGTAACGAATGGGAATGGTTTTGGTTTGTCTTCACTCTCCAAACGTCGTGTGAAGGTCGATGTACCCTTTGGTGGGGACTCTCTCACATGAGAATCCATATATGGGCTCATTGTGAGGGGTTAGGTCAGCGAGGGGTATTTGCATCTTGTTGAATGTTTTCCAATATAAGATATCTACGGAGCTCCCCTGATCGATGAGAACCTTCTTTACTGCGAAGTTCTCGACTTCCACAGTTATGACCATGGGGTCGTTTTGGTTGGGGTCGGTGCCCTAGAAATCGGAATCTGAGAAGGTGATGGGCGGCATTCTTCTTTGCGTTCGGCTGGATACTACGTGTATTTGCTGGACGGTTCTTAGGTGTCTCTTTCTCGATGAGGAGGACCTCCCTCCTCCTGCGAATCCCCCTGATATTGAATTGATTGTTCTGCGTAGGGGGGGTCTGTCATTTGCTCGTCGCGGTTGCGGCGCGGTGGTTCCCTTTGTTCTGCGTTCTGTGTTCTGGCTGACTCTCTCCTTGGTTCTCTACGCTCGACTCTTCGGTCATTGCGTCGCTCGGTTCGCCTGCTATCGTTCCTGTCATATCGTGTCCTGGGGGGACCTTCGCCTACTTCTCTTATATAGTGCCTTAGATGTCCAGCTCGGATGAGTTCTTCTATTTTGTCTTGCAGAGTGTCGCATTCGTCGGTGGTGTGGCCATTGTTGCGATGATAGTGACAATACTTGCTCAAATCTGCATTGGGCGGGTTTTGATATTTCCTGGGTGGGGGAGGAGTTCTGCTTGCAGGACTTCATCGAGTATGCGGGACCGAGGCGCGTTTAGGGGGGCATAATTCGAGAATTTTGTTGGTCTGCATACTGAGGGACGGTTATGGTCTCGTGGGATGGGCTCTTTGCTGGTCCTCTTGATTTCTGTCCGCGCTGGGGTGGTTTGGGCGTTGTTCTGGTAACGTCTCATGTCCTCAACCCTTATAAACATGGCCGCTCTCTTTCGAAGTTCCTGCATACTCAGGGGGGGTGCATGGCCAGCTCGTCGGCGAAAGGTCCTGGCTTGAGAGAGGTCATCATATACATCAGGATGAGGTTAGGGGTGAGGTCCTTGATCTTCATGGCGATGGCCCTGAACCTATCAATGAAAACTCGAAGGGGTTCTCCCTCTTCTTGCCTGAGGTTGAGGAAGGCGATTGTGGTTAGATCATGTCGTCTGCTTGTATCAAATTGGGTGGTGAAGGTAGTGGTGAGCGTGGGGAAGGAGTCGATAGTGTAGGGGGGAGGCTCATAAACCATTCCAGAGCTGACCCCCTGAGGGCTACTGAGAATGATTTGCATAACACCGCGTCATCAGTGGAGTAGAGGCTTACTTGGTTGGTGTAAATGGACACAAATTCGTCTGGGTCCGTGGTTCCGTCGTAGGTAACTGTTGGTGCCTTCCATTTATGGGGTAAAGGTGTCTTTGTTATCCCGTCCACGAAGGGGTGGCGACGATTTCTTCTGGAGGCGAAGGAGCTATAGTTGCCGCCCAAGGTTGGAGCGGTGGGCCTATATTCACTCTCGTCCTCAGTAGGATGGACGTCGAGTCTTGAATGGGGAGGGGGGTCATTCCTCGACTGAGGAGGGGCCTCCATCCTCGAATGGCGGTGGTATGGCTCCCCAGCCGCCTTGTCTGCCTCAATTTTCTGCCTAAGGCGGGAGTTTTCTTCCCTTAGCGCTTCCATCTCATCTGCATTCCTTTTCTTGTATTCCGCGAACTCCTGCTGCATCCTGGCTTGAGCTTCCAGGATGCGTGATATCTCCGAGGCGGGGCCGGGGTCGCCAACTTCCACAGTCGGCACCAAGGGGGGGACATCTGTCGTTCTGCTTCGCGTGGATACCATCTTGCTTCTGGGGTTCACCTTGGACCTGTGAAATACTCTTCGGGCCCCAGGGTGGGCGCCAATTGTTCTTATGGCACCGAGGTCTGTAGTCCACAAATCTGCCAAGGGTCTTGCGCGTCTTCTCGGGGTCGGTCTTCTCTTGTCCAAAAGGGGGGGGCTTGAGGGCGGCGCAGGAGACCTGCAAAAAACACTCTGATGCCTAAGTCAGCACTGGTGATGTCAGGGTTTCAGAGAATAATTAATGCGTCATGAATGAATGGGACAGTGTGCTATTTATACCTTTTTACCTGTGGGTCCTACTTGGGATGGGCTTTCTGGCCCAATATTTCCTTTTTGGCTATTCTTGGATCCATTGTAAAAGGGAGGAATTTACCAAGGGGTCCTTTGGGTGTTGGCGGTGTCCGGTACTCCACCATGAGATGCGTCGAAGGTGGCTTTCCTTTGGGAAGGTGCCTTTCGCGTGGTAACCGACAATCGGGTTTTGGTTGTGGGCCGTGTTCTTCATGTGGAGGTGTTCTTGCGTGGTAGGCGACTATTGTGCTCTCTGGGGGCCATCTGGTTCTGTGCGAAGGCGTCTCTGCATGGTAGGCGGCTATTGTGCTCTCTGGGGGCCGTCTGGTTCTGTGCGAAGGCGTCTCTGCGTGGTAGGTGGACATTGTGCTCTCTGGGGGTCGTGTACTTAGGTCTGGTTGGGACATCAGCCTCCCAGTCTAGAGGCAAGAAGTGACGTGTAGACTATTTTGCAAATTTCATTTGTGGTCTTTGGCCGTGTACCATGTGAGCATAAGTAGCTTGTTCATAGTGCTTTATTATGCATTTGGTCCGTCGATAAGAAGCAAATTCGTCAAACACAATGCATGGAATTATTTATTGTTACATATCAAGGTGGGGTACTGTTGCCAAGAAATGTTATCG
>Ga0214543_1012995_pt1 | contig 10737 bp, 7 predicted proteins | sample CNSS2metaG_FD_160094 | JGI IMG/M metagenome (GOLD analysis project Ga0214543, IMG submission 160094) | Root nodule microbial communities from cowpea collected in UCLA plant growth center, Los Angeles, California, USA - CNSS2 | ecosystem: Host-associated > Plants > Roots > Nodule | place: USA...
ATATATATATAATTTTTATTTATAATATATATATATATATATATATATATATATATATATATATATATATATATATATATATATATATATATATATATATTACATTAAGGGTCGATTAGGCTTGGTGAGAGTAGCTTAAAAGAAGAAATTTGAACAGATTTAACCCATTTTAGTTTTGCACTGTGATCAAACAAACAGAGACGAAACTGAGGTATTTTCTTTTGACACCCCAAACTTTGTTATGTGCATTGAAAAACTAAATCTTTTTATTATCTTTGTCACCTTCTAACTTGTGTCATCCCTTGTTTTAACTCTGGTTTTGTGGATGCATAAATTTAAGGTATAAGATAATTTGAAGGTGAAATTAAATTTTAAGTCCTATAAATTTAAGTATTTTTAATATAATTTTATTAAGTACTTAAAATTTTTAATTTATATATTTAACTTTTTTAATAATTAGATGACATAATCTTTTCTATAACTTCTTTTTTATCTTCATGTTAAGAAATATAAATTTTTTTATTTTGTAATTAATATTTATATTAATCACAAAATCATATATTTCTTAATTATAAAATAAGAAAATAATATGAAAAGATAAAAAAATAGTTATATGATTAAAAAAAATAAATGACAAACATTCATTTGAAATTTGAAATGTATAAATATTTTTATTATTTCATACGAAAATAATAAAAAGTCAATTAAAAATACACAAATTTAGAAGAGATTTAAATTTTAATTAAAGATATTTTAAGTTGTATTTGGCTTCGGATTACATGATAAAAAATAAAAAGTCATTTTTGAATAAAAATCTAGAAGTTTTCGGTATGAAAATATGACTGACCAATTGTACAGTTTCAAAACCTTTTTCTTTTCGAAAAAAAAAAAGATCGTATGATTTAAAAGTAGAAAGAAATCATTTTACATTATTCAATTCAAAAGTTAAGAAAAAAGAACACTTTTATTATAAAATTTATAAGTTTTTTCGTATAAAAAAATTAGAAATAAGAAGAATAATACTGAAAGCAATGTACTACACTTTAATCAGCAGTTTCGATTGAAATTTTATTTTTTACTATTAGTAATGTTGACAAATGAGAAGCAAGTTGACTCGTAATTCATAGGTAAAAGATGTAATACAATTAATTATGTTGCCTATATAATTATTATTTATGTTTTTAAAAATAATAAATGTTATAATTATGTAACATGATTAACTACAAGGTGCTATAATTAATTATAGGCCTTTTTTGTTATAACAATAAATAATTATAAAATAAAATTAATAAATTTTTTAAATGTGAATAAACTTATACTATTCTTTCTTATAGGTTTCTCAAGGTATATTGGAAGAGATTTTAAACCAAAGGATTCTTCACTTATTTTATATTAGGTTTAAATATACATTTGGTCCCTATTTTTGTTGTTTTTATTTAATTTGGTCCTTATTTTCGTTTTGTGTTCAATTAGGTCATCATTTTCATCAAATTGTGGTTAATTTGGTCTTTTTCACTAACGATGTTTAAATAGTTAACGTTTTTGAACAGTACATGTCACGTGTCAGTTCCTGGTTTTGAACAGTACATGCCACATACCCTTAAAGGAACATATTATTAACAAACTTAAGGGTCAGACCGAGGGAAATGTAGAATTGAAAAGATTATTGAAAACAAATGTAGGAACATAAGTGCAACCAGTGATTAATGTGGAAGACGAAGAAGTGCAGCCACCTCCTCCTGATCACTACATAAGAAGGGAATTTGTAAGAAATTTAATCATTGGTTTTACATTAATAGTTTTCCTGTTATAATAGACAAAAATTAAAACCATAAGAAAATGAGTTATCCTTAATTTATTTTGCAATACGCTTTTGGTACTGTTAAACAAATATATTGTTTAAAAACTTGAGGGTGGGACTAAGGAAAATGTAGAATTTAGAAGATTATTGAAAAGAATAGTAGAAATATGAATAAGTGCAACCAGTGATTGATGTGGAAGATGAAGAAGTGCAGCCACCTCCTCCTGATCATTAAGTAAGAAGGAAATTTGTAAGAAATTTAATCATTGGTTTTACATTAATAGTTTCTCTAGATATAACAGATACCAAAATTAAAACCATTTTATGAGTTATCCTTATTGTAATTTACGGTACGCTTCTGGTACACTTAAACAAATATATATATATATATATATATATATATATATATATATATATATATATATACAAACTTGAGTGCGAGACTGAGAGAAATGTAGAATTGAATAGATTACTGAAAACAATAGTATGAACATGAAAAGGTGCAACCAGTTATTGATGTGGAAGATTTAGTGATTGACGTGGAAGACGAAGAAGTGCGGTAATCTCTTCCTAATCACTACATAAGAAGGGAATTTGTTAGAAATTTAATCATTGGTTTTACATTAATAATTTCCCTGTATATAACAGAGACTGAAATTAAAATCATCAAAAAAGGAGTTATCCTTAATTTAATTTGCGGTATGCTTTTGGTACCGTTAAACGAAAATATTATTTATAAACCTGAGGGTAAGAGTGAGGGGAATGTAGAATTGAAAAGATGATTAAAAACAATAGTAGGAACATGAAGAAATGCAACCAATGATTGATTTGGAAGATTTAGTGATTAATGTGGAAGATGAAAAAGTGTAGCCACCTCCTCCTGATCAGTACAAAAGAAGGGAATTTGTAAGAAATTTAATCATTGCTTTTACATTAATAGTTTCTTTGTATATAACAGAGACCAAAATTAAAACCATAAGAAGATGAGTTATCCTTAATTTAATTTGCGATATATTATTTACAAACTTGAGCGGGTGGAATTGAGGGAGATGTAGAAATGAAAAGATTATTCAAAACAATAGTTGGTAGTTCGAACATGTAGAATTGCAACTAGTGATTGATGTGGAAGATGAAGAAGTGCAACCACCTCCTCCTGATCACTAATGTGCGGTATGCTTTTGGTACTGTTAAAATAATAATATAATTTACAAACTTGAGTGCGAGACTGAGGTAAATGTAGAATTGAATAGATTATTGAAAACAATAGTAGGAACATGAAAAGGTGCAACCATTTAGTGATTGACGTGGAAGATGAAGAAGTTCGGTAACCTCTTCCTAATCCCTACGTAAGAAGGGAATTTGTTAAAAATTTAATCATTGGTTTTACATTAATAATTTCCCTGTATATAACAGTGCCCGAAATTAAAACCATCAGAAAAGAAGTTATCCTTAATTTAATTTGCGATATGCTTTTGGTACCGTTAAATGAATATATTATTTATAAACCTGAGGGTGAGACTGAGGGAAATGTAGACTTGAAAAGATGATTAAAAACAATAGTAGGAACATGAAGAAGTGCAACCAGTGATTGATTTGGAAGATTCAGTGATTAATGTGGAAGATGAAAAAGTGTAGGCACCTCCTCCTGATCCCTACGTAAGAAGGGAATTTGTAAGAAATTTAATCATTACTTTTACATTAATAGTTTCTTTGTATATAACAGAGACCGAAATTAAGAGCATAAGAAGATGAGTTATCCTTAATTTAATTTGCGATATATTATTTACAAACTTGAGCGGGTGGAATTGAGCGAGATGTAGAAATGAAAAGATTATTCAAAACAATAGTTGGAACATGTAGAAGTGCATCTAGTGATTGATGTGAAAGATTTAGTGATTGATGTGCAAGATGAAGAAGTGTAACCACATCCTCCTGATCACTACGTAAGAAGGAAATTTGTAAGAAATTTAATCATTGATTCTACATTAATAGTTTCTCTGTTATAACAGAGACCAAAAGTAAAACCATAAGAAAATGAGTTATCCTTAATTTAATTTGCGGTATGCTTTTGGTACCGTTAAAATAATAATATTATTTACAAACTTGAGTGCGAGACTGAGGGAAATGTAGAATTGAATAGATTATTGAAAACAATAGTAGGAACATGAAAACCTTAATGATGTGGAAGATTTAGTGATTAACGTGGAAGATGAAGAAGTGCGGTAACCTCTTCCTGATCAATACATAAAAAGGGAATTTGTTAGAAATTTAATCATTAGTTTTACATTAATTGTTTCCCTGTATATAACAGAGACTGAAATTAAAATCATGTATATAACAGAGACTGAAATTAAAATCATCAGAAAATGAATTATCCTTAATTTAATTTGCGGTATGCTTTTGGTACCGTTAAACGAATATATTATTTATAAACCTGAGGGTGGGAGTGAGGAAAATGTAGAATTGAAAAGATGATTAAAAACAATAGTAGGAACATGAAGAAATGCAACCAATGATTGATTTGGAAGATTTAGTGATTAATGTGGAAGATGAAAAAGTGTAGCCACCTCCTCCTGATCAGTACGTAAGAAGGGAATTAGTAAGAAATTTAATCATTGCTTTTACATTAATAGTTTCTTTGTAGATAACAGAGATCAAAATTAAAACCATAAGAAGATGAGTTATCCTTAATTTAATTTGCGTTACGCTTTTGATACCTGTTAAAGGAATATATTATTTACAAACTTGAGAGGGTGGAATTGAGGGAGATCTAGAAATGAAAAGATTATTCAAAACAATAGTAGGAACATGTAAAAGTGCAACTAGTGATTGATGTGAAAGATTTAGTGATTGATGTGGAAGATGAAGAAGTGCAACCACCTCCTCCTGATCACTACGTAAGAAGGAAATTTGTAAGAAATTTAATCATTGATTCTACATTAGTAGTTTCTCTGTTATAACAGAGACCAAAAGTAAAACCATAAGAAAATGAGTTATCCTTAATTTAATTTGCGGTATGCTTTTGGTACCGTTAAGATAATAATATTATTTACAAACTTGAATACGAGACTGAGGGAAATGTAGAATTGAATAGATTATTGAAAACAATAGTAGGAACATGAAAAGGTGCAAGCAGTTATTGATGTGGAAGATTTAGTGATTGACGTGGAAGATGAAGAAGTGCGGTAACCTCTTCCTAATCACTACGTAAGAAGGGAATTTGTTAAAAATTTAATCATTGGTTTTACATTAATAATTTCCCTCAGAGACCGAAATTAAAACCATCAGAAAAGGAGTTATCCTTAATTTAATTTGCGGTATGCTTTTGGTATCGTTAAACGAAAATAATCATTAAATAGAATATAATTATTTAGAATATTATAAGAATATAGTTACTAATTTTTTTCTAATATTTATATTCTAAAATACTTTTAAAATTGATATATAAAAATATTTTAAATATAAAATATTTTAGATTTTAATATCTAAAATGCAATAAAAATATTATTTTTTTAAATTTAAATATAAATTTTACAAATATTAATATATATTTTTAAAATTTTAATAATTATATGTTAATAATATTTAAATAAGTATATTTTATTTAACAATTGAATCTAAGAATTATATTCAATTTATAATTAAATATTATAATTTATAATTAAATTTAAAAAATAACTAATAATAATATCAATTTTAAAAATTATATGATTCTATTTTAACAAATTTTGAGACTAAATTAAATAAAAATAACGAATATAAATACTAGATTGAACAAAAATAACAAATATCTAGACTAAATTGAACAAAAAGAAATAATACAACCACAAACTGACATGTAGCATTAGCATTGACATGTAACATAATTGTAACTTGACATGTGAATAATTTTTTTGAAATTTAAAAATTTTTAAAAAGTTTAAAAAAAATTAAAAAATTAAAGAAATTAAAAACATAATAAAAAAAATCAAAAACCGATACATAGACATATAAAACGTTAACTATTTAAACACATAAAAAGAACCAAATTAACTATAATTTAATGAAAATGAAAACTTAATTAAACATAAAATAAAAATAAAAAACAAATTAAATAAAAATAAAAAAATAGAGAACAAATATATATTTAAATCTTTATATTATATTTGTTCAATCGTTATTTGGACGAACTATCATCTGTCTATATGATTTCAATGCAAAATGAAGTAATTCAAAATACAATATATGTATCGGTCTTTCGGCTACGTTATTTACCTTATTACTTTTATTCAATATATTTTAATTTATCTAGAATTCTTATTACTTTTTAAATCATTCACACATTTTTTTTTTTTTTTTTTTTATATATTTTTTTTTTTTTCTCTCTCTCTTTTTTTATATATATATAATATATATATATATATATATATATATATATATATATATATATATACTATAATTTGTGATATTACAGACTATTTTCTGTTTCAACAAATAGTACTTTTATGAGAAAAAGTTATGCAATATAAAATCAAAGTCAAGAAAATGACGTTAGTATTTTTGGTCAAAATATTACTGAGAAAAAAATATTTTTTATTAAATGTAATTTGGTTCGCAATTGTATGTTTAAATTCAAACCAAACTGAAGTACAACATATGCTAAATCTTTACCTAATTTTCTCTTCAAACAAACTCCAACCCCCAAAAAAATATTCATACCAACATAAATAATCTAAAATGTGTTATTGTTTTCTAACATCTCAAAAATTCCCAGATATCTTTATCAAAACTTTATAATCAAAACATATCTATCATCCTTTAAAATAAAAATTGAAACAACCAGTCTAATTAATATAAATTACAAAAACTTGAATCAAATTCAATTTTATTCTGAAACTAATTGAAACCGAATCAAATAAGTCTTATCAACAAAATCCATCCAAACCAAACTAACACCCATTCAATCACACTGTGCAATATTCTCCATTGGAACACTGAAACAATCCTTAAAAAGATTCAGTACCTGAAAATGATGAGAGTGAAGAAGGTACATATCTGCAGACTGGAACAGGAATGGAAAATCTGTATATGAACAAGCTCTGTGAAATGATTATACATATTCTAAAATCTGGTCTCATCATTCAAGGGTACCCTACTTCCATGCATGTCTCCCAAAATATTTTATCTTCAACATCATTCACATCCACTTTCACAATCCTTGTTTCCACTTCATCTTCAACTACCAAAGGAGAAGAACATTCTATTTCCAGGGATGCATCTGACAGCCACATTTCATCTTCACCACCTTCAACATCCTCAAATAGACCACATGAACCAGCAGTGTCACAGGTACAAGATTCAGCATCATCCTCGTTAGAAACTACTTGGTATAGAAGACTAAAGAAGCCTGTGTCTCCTTCAGAATCTGCACTGTCCTCAATGAGCAACCAAGATGACACATCTATGCCTTTCATTTCTTCCTCCAAGAAAAAAATGAGCAACAAAACTTGTTCTCACCAATGTGTTCAATTTCACCTACTACTTAATAGCTGTGAAGTGAGTGTGAAACTGGTCCGGGTTTTGTTCAAACCATGTTGTTGGTAAGATTTGTTGCAATTACATGTGTCATTATCTTGTTTAAAGAGAAAAGGTGGTTGGTTTTGATTGATATTACGGTGGATTTCAAGTCATCACTCCACTCCATTTTATTAGGTCTCATCAGAACATTCATTTTTCTTATTATTTCAACACAAATCCCAGTGTCGGTTGCTGGTCGGCCAAGGACTAGAACCTTAGATTTCGGGATTTGAACTGAAACATGTTTATCATAAAGGATATATATATATATATATATATAATACATCCTAGGATCTGCCGACATCAGAAAGTGACTAGTGAGTGCAAATTATTGTGGATAATGGACATGCATGTGGTGCCACTAGTATATTTGCTTCGGCTTCTTTCTCTCCAATCTCATATTTGGTAGATTTTTTCAAGATTATACTACAGTAGAAGTTAGAGTACAAGATTCACATTAGCATTATAAATCATGGAAAGTTGAATAATAATTACGGGTGTTTAGCATAATCAATGATGAAATCATGGGTTTATCGGTCACTTAAGATCTTACGGTCACTTGTTACATCATAAACTAAGAACAATTTACTTGCAGGTGTCGTGTTTGTAACCTAACATTTAAGCACAACCAAGAGATGATTGTAATGTAGAATGGGTTTCAATAATCATTGAATAGTTTGAAACTCATATAGAAAATGTGCAAGTTGGTAACCTAGAAAGAATTTTGGGATTCTTTTTTTACTGTTTTTGGTCAAACCTAGAAAGCTAATTAGAGTTTGTATCTTTCAAAGAAAACACATGGGTAACCAAATGCACACCTAGTAAAATAGATCCGTAAACATGTTTGATATTTCCATGAAACACGCTTTCGTAAGCCCACTACTAACTACTGTCGGACTCGAAAAAGTGAGTTTGGATTTTACTACTCGCACCCCTTAAAACACTATTTCAACTACAATTCAATAAAGAAATTTAACTAAAGAACCATATTTACTCGATTTAAAAAATTAACTCAAATCTATATAAATCATCTAATTAGTAGATTCCTTCCGATGAGAACATCGTAAAAATTATTGTCCTTTCAAGAAATATATTCTAAGGAATAATTTATTCTTTTAACATGAGAACTTTGACATCCAAGCATAATTCAAATACCACGTATAAAATATATATACCGATTATATACACTTAAATATGTATTTATATTAGGATCTTCTAAATTTCTTACCATATAAATTATTTTACTCAAAGAGTATGAAGTATTATTAGAGTTTTAAGATATCACAATCCATAAACCCATAAATGTATATACTAAATTAACATCACTATAAAATATTCTCATAAACCCATAAAATTACGTCAAACACATACAATATCCGTCTATATATATCTAACCGGAAGTCGACATCCAAAAATTTACTATCTTCATCGAATGTTGACATCCGAAAATAATTTTGAAGTATAATCTGTCTGCCTTTGCTTAAATAGTGAAAGGGTATTTTTGAGATTTACAAAACATTTAGAGTGCAGAAAAATCTTGGAGGTACAGAAAACAAATCCCCTTTTTCTTTTTCTATAATCCAACTTAAAGGGCTTAATGTTGAAATGCAGGCCATTGCTAGCCTTGTATTTGAAAGGTGGGCTTAGACAGTTCAGAGTTGGTCCAACATACGTGTATTGTGAAACAGATGGGGCGCCTTCTCCCTACACCTCCAAGAAATCTCCTGTACCCCTAAAATTTACGTTTCTGCCCTTATTTAATATCTTGTGAGAATGGGTGAAAGTTGGTACGGACGCAGTAAATTTCATTTACTGCGTCAACGTCCCTGCACCCCCAAAACGTTACTATACGTTCCTTGTACTCCGTCTGTTCTCCATCATCCATTCATTGCTTCTTCAGTCCTTCTCTGCAGTGGTATTTCCATCAATCAATCCAGGTTAGCCTTCATACCCATACCCATAAGTTTGTAAATGGAATTTGTTTGAAGGGATTGTTTGGAATTCATAATTTATAGAAAACGGAATACAGAATCCGTTTCATACAGTTTTGAAACGGATTCTGTATTCCGTTTCATAAAAAAATTTGCAAATTTTTTTATGAAACGGATTCTGTATTCCGTTTCATAAAAAAATTTGCAAATTTTTTTAGAAACGAAATACAGAATCCGTTTCACCAAAATTAAAAACAAAAAAAACAAAAAACGGAATGCGTATTCCGTTGTATATACTTACCTATATACTATTTTTTTAATAAAAAAAACAGTGGTTAATGTGCGTAAATTTTGCTCCAAGGTTTAAATTCTCATTTTCAGAATATTTTTAAATTAACGCAAAAATTACAGATGGATGAAACTAAAAAAAAATGGAGTGGAACACAATATATTGCTATTTGTTGATCTTTTTAAACTTTTTTAAATTTATCCTAAATATTAGCTTTTGTATTTTGGCTCACTTCCCTACGTATGCATTTGCTCCAATCATATGAATTTCATTCCATTTTTTACTTTACGGTTTACCAAGAATCACCATGGTGACGTTTTTTCTGCCATTTTTGTTGGGACAATTTCTTAGAACCATCCTTTACTTCTTAAGCACGTGGGGAATGGGTTTTTGAGGCATTGTTTACTCCACACGGCATTCAAAAGCCGTTTCAATAAAATTGAAAAAAAAAATGAAACGGAATGTGTATTCCGTTTCATACACTCCCCACACGGCTTACAAAAGCCGTTTCAGTAAAATTTAAAAAAAACAAAATGCCAAACGGAATGTGTATTCCGTTTCTCCCTTCCCACACGACTTACAAAAGCCGTTTCACAAACAATTCAAAAAAAAAATGCCCAAACGAAATGTGTATTCCGTTTCGCACTTCCCACACGGCTTACAAAAGCCGTTTCACAAACAATTGAAAAAAAAAAGTAAAGCAAGTGTGTTCCGTTTCACCATTCTGGAAGTGCACTCCTAAGGGTTTGTTTTGGGGGTGCAATGGTGCAGGGGTATGCGTTCTTGGGGTTTTATTAGGGGTGCAGCGTCAGGGTTTGGGGGTGCAAGGGTATGGGGTAAAAAACACACAGTAAATTTATATTTAACCATGAGCAATTATGGGAATAAAATTGGTTTTGGGGGGTACAGACGAGATTCTTGGAGGTGTAGGGAGAAGCCCCCAACAGATGGATAATTATTGCTGACGGTTTCGTATTTTACTAACTAGTATGTGGACCGGGTTTTTGAAAATATAATGTATTTATATATTAATTTAAACTTATAAAAAATTAATTATTATTTAAAAATTATATAAATTAAAAAAGTATCTAAATCAATTGTTAGTATTAAATTTAATATTTTTCTTTATATGAAAAGTACCCACCTCTAACACTGAATAT
>Ga0214543_1012996_pt1 | contig 10733 bp, 13 predicted proteins | sample CNSS2metaG_FD_160094 | JGI IMG/M metagenome (GOLD analysis project Ga0214543, IMG submission 160094) | Root nodule microbial communities from cowpea collected in UCLA plant growth center, Los Angeles, California, USA - CNSS2 | ecosystem: Host-associated > Plants > Roots > Nodule | place: USA...
GGTAGACATGGTCTCGATAGAGTTGACGACGCAAATGCTCGCCACGCTCTTCGACTTTCCATTTGAGGATCGGCGACTACTGACCTATTGGTCAGACGTAGCTGTTACAACTCCGAAAGCAGGCCATACGATCGACAGCTGGGACAAGCGAAGCACAATCTTGTCAGAATGTCTGGACTATTTCACAAAGCTTTGGAATGAGCGCATTAATGCGGAGCCGCGCCTCGACCTGATTTCCTTGATGGCGCATTCGCCCGCCACACGCCATATGAAGCCGAGTGAGTTTCTCGGGAATCTGATTCTGCTGATCGTGGGGGGAAATGATACGACGCGCAACTCGATTACCGGCGGCCTCCTGTTCATGAGCCAGTACCCCTCCGAACTGCGAAAACTAGCCGACAATCCCAAGCTGGTCTCGAGCGCCGTGTCCGAGATTATCCGATACCAGACACCGATCGCGCATATGCGCCGCACTGCCGCGGTCGACAGCATCGTAGGCGGGAAACAGATCCGGAAAGGCGACAAGGTCGTCATGTGGTACATCTCCGGCAACAGAGACGAAGAGATCATTGAGAACGCCAACAGTTTCGTGATCGACCGGAAGAATGTGCGGCAGCACCTCTCGTTCGGATTCGGAATCCATCGCTGTCTTGGTCGACATCTTGCCGAACTGCAGTTGAGAGTCCTCTGGGAAGAGATCTTGGATGCGAGACTGGAGATCGAGGTCGTCGGCGAACCCGAGCGAATTGCATCTAACTTCGTGCACGGCTATTCGGCTCTCCCCGTGCGGATTGAAGCGTAGGCCTGGTCGCGCCAGTCCCCGGCCGCCGGTGCGCGGTCAGGTTGGATTGATCTGAACTATCTTGTTCAATCTGCGCAGATGGCTCGATCGACGCGAAGCATTTGTAGTGGGCAACTACTGATCGACCGGGAAGACGTTTGAAGTCCCCGTGAGAAGCGACATGTCAGGCGCGCGTCTCGACTTGCAAACGCCTGAGATGCCGAAAGGGCCCTCAACGGCAACTCCGATGCCGCCTGTTCGGGTTGCCTTGTATAGCCGGAACGTGGAGGCCGATGAATTGATGCTGAAGATTGTAGCGGGTTGCAGCGATTTTCCTTGGAGAAGCGATTTGGATATTCCCCGAGTTGATTACCTCAAGCTCCCTGGGGAAGACCGGCAGTAATTTGGCAATGCCTGTGGCCGATGTTTCTCCTGATATCCTTCGGTGGCATCTACCTCATTTTCAGATAAGCGCTCGCCACATGCATATGAAGAATATCTGGATCATTGCCGCGAAATACTGGGAGCTATTCTGGTAGTGGAGCCGATACTCACCTTTCTGCTCTTTAGAGACGTGCGGACACCCAATTCGCTGGTCGGGGTGACGCTCGGTGTGCTCGGTACGCTTGCTGCCACATTTCTATTTAACCGGCCTGGGCGGCGGCCCGGCTTTTGCGAGATATAGTTTGAGGGAGTTGCGCAACCTCGATTCTGCTCAGTTCCGACGGGCAAAATGTCGTTGCTGATGGCCTCCGACGTCTCGGCACACCCGTCGATGGCTGGTGACTTGGTAAACTCTTCGGTCGAAGTCTGTTTAGTGGATAGCGGGACGCGTGCGTTGCGAGCGAAGGTCTGCCGATCGACATACACTGGCCAGTTCTGCTTGGCCAAAAATCGCCGTTCAAGAGGCGAGCGCGTTCCTGGCTGCTCTCTAGCGTTTGACTTGGCCCAGCTCGCGTGCATAGAGCCAAGGCGTTCGGGTAGGGACTATTCCGTCGGTAGGGCAGGTCGGACGCCGGTCACGTCTCAGCTGATCACACCGGCACTGATGCGGCTAGTTCAGCAACACGACCAAGCTGCGTGGAACTCAAGGCGAGGTCTTATTTCTTGTGCATCCCGATGAATGGCTCTTGGTCAGCTAGTCGTCAGCTAGGCGGCCTATCCAGACAGGCTGCGCACTCTCGACTATTCGGAGATGAAGTATGAAAGGTATTGGCCGAGCTGATTCATCACAGGGTGAGGCGGCGGGAGCCGACAGCGCCGGGGAATTGAGCCGTTCGAGCCTGGAGCCTGGTCTCTTCCCTGGGGAACGCGGTCAATCCTTCGATGCCGTCCTGGAGCGGATGCGCTCCGGGCCTCAAGACAGAACTGCGGCTTCAGATATGGCGGCGCCAACGCGCAACGAGATCAAGGCCGCAAAGCGAAATTTAGACAGCCTGCTTGAGAAGTTTGAAACTTGCCGTCGAGCGGCCATGCAACGCTGCAACTCGGAAAAGGCGCAAGAGCTGATCGATCGAGTGGTCGAAGCAGGCTCAACAGTTCTGGAGTATTACGCGAATCTGCCTTCCAATTTGGCGCGTCGTATCCTGCCCGACGATCAGGCTCGCCGGCTCCGCGACAACACGCTGGATGCGGGCAAACAATGTAACGAAGTAACCACCGAGATTCTGTACCCACTTGAGAACAGGAGAAAGAAAGCAAAAGCCCTGCTCGACGAGGTCAAAGACACCGCTCCGCCCGACCAGCTGAGCCGCGTCGTTGCGGGCGTCGCGAACCAGTATGCTGCCTGCATGGACTTGTGGGGAAAGAAGGCGTTGCGCTTCGAGCGGATGCAGTCAGTCTGTGCGGCTACTGCCCACTTGCCAAGCAGCACGCCCGAGATGCGCAAGACCGAAGAGGGCCAACTCAGGCTCAATACGGGCTGGGTGCTCAATACCAGGTGCATGTATCTGCAATCGCGCATCGCTCTCGCGCAGCTCTTGATTGAGTCGCGAGCGAGCACGTTAGCACCGGACGTGCGAGCCGCCCTCATGGACGAGAGCGGGCGGGTGCGTCTGCTCGGGACCTTTGTTGAAGATGTTTTTCCGGCATTTATTTCGACGGGCGAGGCCGTTCGCGGAGGAACGGTGCTCGACGCCGAGCACCGCGCCGTTCTGGAAGGAGTGATGGAACGGCTTTCGGAATTTGCATCCCAACTGAGGGCCATGCTTGAGCCCCTGAGGGAGGCTGGAACGGAAGCTGACCTTCCTTTGCAGTTGCTTGGCGAGATCGTGGACGGAGCGTGGGTGACGGCGAACGACGTCATGCGGCTGCTGGCATTGCAGCCAAAGACGGAAGTGACGATTGAACCGCCGGCTTGGGCTGCGCTTCCTGAAAACAGTGGCCTGGTGGGTGAAGGCACTCCAGCGCGCAGAAAGGGCAAAGCAAAGCGCGGAGCAGCCGCGGGCGAGGGGAGTTCGACGGCCAGCCCGCCCGCGCCGCAACTGGGAAGGTCCGATGCCGCCGCGGCCGCGACGGGCAAGGTCATCGTGCTCTCGGATCTCGGTACAAAAAAACTCGCCACGCCGGAGGAGGCAGCTGCGTCATCCTCTGCGACCGATCACCTCCAGATGTGGCAGGCTCCGCCCTCCAGGAAGGCACTGCCGGGATTACTTGAGCGATTGGACGAGCTGCTGCAGTTCGATCTGCGGGCTCAGCAAAGCGCCGTCTCGCAAGCGCGCCAGATGAAGCCCGACGACGCCGAACATGTCCTGAATCGCGTGGTCAAGCGCTTGCAGACGCAGTCCTCCGAGATTGAGGCCTGTGTAGCCGCGCTGGAGGAGCCTCGCCGACGGGGCCTGCTCACCGCTGCGCAGGTGCCCGAAGTGCACGAAAAGATAGTCCGGCTTCAAAGGATGGGGTCCGAGGTTCAGGGGCAGGCAAAGTCATTGAGCGCGCGAAAGGCAGCAATCACGAGCGATTGCATGAAGACCTATGCGTTTCCATCGCAGAAATACCTTGCACAGTTACGGGCAGCGGGGGAACTGGCGTCAGTGGATCCACCTCGCGCCTTGAAGGGAGAGCCAGGGACGCTGTTTGAAATCAAGCTACAGCCCATGGCGCTGAGCAATGGCGCGACGCCAAGGCCGATGTGGGTACACATCCACACCAAGCGGCCGGTACATGCCTGGCAATTGGCAACGCTGGGCGATCGCGAATTCGCCGCTTGCCACGTCAAGTCTGACGAACAGCGCGGCTACAATCAGCACTGGCAGAACGCTCGAGCCGCCGAGGGGCACGAGAACGTCGTGATCCACCGAGGCAAGCTCACTCCCGCGTTCTGTAGGTCCTTGTTGAGCACCGCCGCTGGCCAGCCATGGCAGCCCCTTCCCGACCCGGAGCACGCTTCGGCTCAGATGGCTCGACTGGGGATCTAGTGAGCTGGTTGTCTTGCGCCGGTGAGCCGTTCGGCGTCAGAGTTCATGCCTTTCGGACCGGCTCGGCGGATTGCCTGAGCTGCGCCGAGCCTCGTCGAACTCCAGCTTACACAAGGATGGAGCCGGGGAGAGAACACTTCTTACGGGAGGGGTATCGGCTGGCGATCCGGAGGATTGTCGGTCGTCGTACAAGCAAGCTGCCATTCCCTGCCCTGGCGAACATCGGCGCTCGGGCGAGAAGCTGGGCCGCTGACTATTGCAGGCGGGAGATATACCAGATGCTGGCGGCGATAAGCCCGGTCACAGTGCTTTCACCTGCCTGCCCGCGGCGAACTGGCGCGCAAACTCTTCGGGCGAGCTTCAACGGATCGCGGATGGTCCGTACGGGAGCTGAGCGTCCCGGCCGCTTTGACGAATCAAACCGGGCGGTGCACAACAACGCCGCCTGTTTGCTACTCTAGCATCAGGCTACGACGGCCCCAGCATCACGCCTCCTTGGCCCCCAAAAGATGCTGGGGCTTGTCGTTCTTCGTTGAGCGTCTCAATCCGAGTAAGTCGGAGCTTCTTCGTTTCAACTGCAATGGCGCCGGGCGCCGCGGAGACGATTTCAATACACCGGCGTATGGTTAGTCATTTCCCCGCTTTTTTCAGTCGTCGCCACGAGCGAGCAACGGTGGCATCGCCGGAAGAGCATGCTCCGCCGCAAGATCAGCTTGGTGGACTGTTCATTGAGTCATGGCGCGAGCTCACGACAGCAATCCGTATGACTAGTTTGATCGATCTTTTACAGCTCGATTCCGTGCGGCCCTAAGCACCCGGTGCATCACTTCGCTTTTGATCGCGCAGGCGATCTCGTTGACGTTGAGGTCCGAGCGACCGCTGGGCCTCGGCATCGCCCGTCAGACCCGCTTCGGCCCCGTTGGTTCAGCCGAATTGAAACTCCTCGCCCATCGCATCGATGAGCCGATCGTCCATTGCTGCGTACTTATCCATTCGGTCGATAGATCTGATCAAGAAAATCAATTTTACCGCTTGCAGCGTCGTCAGATAGACCGTCGAGAGCGGCTGGGGCTAACCTAGGGAAGCGATGTCTCGAATGAAAAAGTCTGTGTTAGTGACCGCGAGCGCCCTCGCGCTTGCAACGGCGGTGGTGCCTCCTTTTGCTGCAAACGTTGCCGCGCAGCCGGTTGCGGCGAGTGCGCCGGTAGCCGATACATCATATCCTGAGTGCGTGGATGACCCGTTGAATGGCATCTGCGATCTGTTTTTTTGCTTGACGGATCCCTCGTGCGTCCGGCACTGACAACGGGAAACATATCAAGCAGAGAATGAGGGGCGACCCTCGTGCGGCCGCTGCTCCGACAGCGGCCGCATCCTTATGCTGTATGGTTGCGCTGGCAGATGGCGCAAGCCGCACGTTCTCGTTCTCTAAAGGATGATCAGTGACGGCTCACTTACACCCCGTCGGTGACGTCCGCCAATCGCGCAACTGCCGCATCGGCGAAGATCGGGTAAACGGGAACAAGTCATTTCAGACGGAGACGCTGCGCACCGACAGGAGCTCCTGCTCGATGTAAAGCTGCTCCAATTTTTCAAGATAGATTGCTTTTACGTGCTGGCCCCATAGCCGTCCTCCGGCTTTTTCGCATTTCGGACATCATAGATGTCATCCTCACCTGTTCGGGTATGCCTAGGGCAGCGGTCGTGGCGTTACGGCCGTTCGTCTATGGTCGGGCACATAATTGAGTGGCGCCGTCTCCGGCATCATAAGCATGGCACAAAGTGCGGCCGCGCCCGCGAAAAGCATGTACCAGGCGGGCACGAGTGCACTCCCGGTAAGGTGGATGAGCCAAGTGACGATCGGTTGAGCTGTGCCTCCAAAAATGGCTATCGCAAAAGCGTAGATCGTTGCGAACGCGCGACCACGAATGTACTTGGGCAAACCTTCGGCCATGCTCACGTAGAAGGCGCTATACGGAATCGTTCCGATCAGGGTGAGGACGCCGAGACCTCCTAGAAGTGCGAAGGCACTGCGGCTCTCTGCAATCCACAAGAATACCGGATAGGTCATCAGCAATGCAGTGACCTGCGGCCATATCATGATACGCCGACGGCCTACGCGGTCGGCGAGCAGGCCGCCCAACAGTGCTGCAGAAATTCCGACCGTGTTGCTGATGAGCGTAGTAGCAAAGGCGAGAGGCGTGGAAACACGGAGGGTGTTCAACGCGTAGGTCGTCATATATCCCGTAACATAAGTCGTGATCGTGCAGCTGGCCAAGATGACAAATCCCAAGCTCATGATGCGGCGATCGGTAGGCCGTCGCCCCTCAGGCTGGGTGACAGGAACCGGCGCCTCGGGGCGGTGCAGCGTTTCGGGCAGGACGCTCCGCAACCAAAATCCAAACGGCAACGTGGCCGCGCCGAGCAACAGCGCGACCCGCCATCCGTACGCATTGAGCGCTTCGCTTGTCATGGTGAGCGAGAGTATTTCTCCAACCAACGCTCCGGCCGTCGCAGCTACCTGTTGGCTCGCGGGCTGAAAGGAGACCGCAAGACCGCGGGCTTTGGTGGGGGCCGCTTCCATCAAGTAGGCTGTCGTTGGACCGACTTCACCTCCGAGAGCAAAGCCCTGCAGCAAGCGTGCGAAAATGGCTAGCAACGGAGCGGCAAGTCCTATTGCCTCGTACGATGGCGTGATCGCCAATAACAGGACCGCGGCGCTCATCATGGCAAAGCTGGCGGTCATCGCGGGTCGGCGGCCGGCCCGATCCGAATACGAGCCGAGCACGATGGCTCCGATCGGCCTAGTCACAAAACCTGCGCCGAAGGTTCCGAGTGACAGCATGAGGCTGACGAACTGGTCAGTTGCCGGGAAGAACGCCTGACCGATCTGTATTGCGAAAAAGCTATAGGTCCCGAAGTCGTAGAATTCGATAATGTTGCCGATGGTTGCGCCCAACACCGCGCGGCGTGTCAAGCGTTCGTCTGCCGGACCGAGGACCGGCTCCATCCTCTCTGGAGTAAATTGCCTCGCCATCCTCGACCTGATCTGAAGCGCGATCCATGGCCCGAACATTTCGACCAGACAGGTCGCGCAAAGTTGCATTCCACTTGCCCGAGCACGTCCTCACGGCCATGGCCTGTTCACATGTAGGCTGAAGCGTGTCACGAGGGACCTCACGGTAACCTCTGCAATAAAAATGCCCGCCTTTCGTGGCCCATTTTACCCTTGATCTGATGGCTGGCCCTGCCCGCAAGACAAATATGAGAACCTGCTATAGTTATCGGGCACCCAGACATTGCGCTGCTTTGGCGAGTTTGGGACAAATTGGCGGGCGCCGAACACGATCGGCGATGTCTCGCGCCCTTTCAGCCTCGGCCAGGTTGCGTCCGCTCCGTGAGGCGTCAGCGGGCTACGCCCTTCGTGGCCAAGCCGATTGCCGCCGCTCAGCGCCTGCGGCGGTCTCTCGCGCGCCGGGCAAGATCCACCAGTCATCGGTGCTCCACCTTTGTGTCGCGGCCGGGTCCCCTCTAGCGGGCGAACCGGCTGCTCACGGGTCGCTCGCGTCTGGCGACCGCCAAGACCCAGGTCGTCCGTCATAAGGTGCGTTCGGCGCTGCCCGCCCGCGCATGTTGGCTATCTCCTGCGCGAGGGCCTCACCCGGGACTGGGAGAAGGCCCGGCTATTTGGCCCAACGGCGACGAGGCCGATCTCAAGTCGTTCGGTGAGCGCTGCCAAAGGTTCAGGGGGCGTACATCTTGGTCAACCACTTAGAGAGCTGTTAAGGCAAACCAGCGACGCATACCCAGGAGTTACCGTTCGTGCGCCCGCAACGGGCGAGCACGAATGTGCCCTACGGTTCTTCGCCAACGGACGCTTGGAGGAAGCGGACATTTCAGCGGCGACCTCGCCACCGCGCGCACGAATTACGACGATTTTCCTTATTCAGGACACCAGTGAATTCTCTTTCCAACGCCCTGACACGAGTGCCATCTGCATGACGCAGAGCGTCCATAGCAGCCGGGACAAAGTTGGCGGTTTCTATTGCCTCACCTGGGGATGTAACGTTCCGCTTGCCCGATGTAGCTCCGGCTGTCAGTCCGAGGTTGTATCATGGCGCGCAGGGTTCGAGGCACTGGGGACTTCGCGGAACCCACTACACGCAGCGGCAGCCGCAGTCCCCGGATCACCGGCACCGCCGCACCCTTAGCCGTGCGCGGGAGGATCGTCTCGGCTGCTTTTGCGTCTCAGCGATTTCGTTCTCTCAGGTAAACACTTCTCTCCGCGCTTGCCGGACTCTCACGTAGGTCTCGCTTTCGTCTGTTCTCGCGCTGGCGCGGCTATCGCGGTCATTCTGGTTAGCGGCCCCGAGCATAGGCTCGAAGCGTCCGCCAGAACGACGGGTCGCGGGCAGAGGTCGAAATGCACATGTTCGGTGCAAGACTGGGTCTGGCCGCGGTCCGCATCACCTGGACCTCCTAACCAGCTTTACGCCCAGGTGAACGCAATGCACGACGCAGACCCACGCGCCGACTGCGAGGCCAGGCGGAATGAGACTTGGCTCGGAGATGATCGCATCAGACGTGGCAGATGCGGCTGCGGGTTTGTCTCCTTCTTCGACCTTGTCAGCTTCTCGAAAGCCAGCCTCTTTAACATTCGACCTTGGCCCCTCGATGACGAAGCCAGCCATCTCTGAATTCGTGACGAACTCAGCTCATTCCCTGGGGGAGATCTTCAAGAGGCCGTTGTTCTCACAACAGAAAGGAGAGCTTTATGGATCCGAACCCGATCGACAATGCCCGTTCCCCGGAATCGCCAACAGCGCACGTCTGGACACAGGAAGATCATGATTTGTTCAGTCAGATCATGAATGAAGCTGGTCCGTCATCACCTGCCGCACCTGAGGAAGCGGTAGATGTCACATTCGCCGCTCCACAGAGATTTTTACACGGTTCGCAAATCGCCCCTGACGCGATGGTTGAGAGGCTGTTCCACCACGGTCTCTTGCCGGACTCGGACCAGCCGACGATGACCTATGAAATCCAAGGTCACCGCTACACGGCCGGTTTGGATGAGTCCAATCGCGTTCGTCTTGTTCATAACCCTGCGGAGGACCAAGTGGTTGGGGTCGGCCGGGCGGGGGTACCGGACTTCGGAGCCTTCTTCGCGGAGAAATGGCACTACGGAATGCCGCTCGCACAGCAATGGGCCACACCTGCCCTAATGGAGAAGCTGCGCCACGACGGTTTTATGCCGACCGCAGATAACTCCACCACGATCCTACTTAACGGACGGGCCTACAAAGCCGAATTAGCCGAAGGAGGGTTCGTTAGGCTTACACGGGAGACAACCCCGCTGTGAACCGATCGCGCGTGGCTGGAGGCCTGCGATCACTTCGGTTGTCCTTAGCTGGAGAGACATTCGTCCAATAGTGGATTATTCGCGCAGCCAGTGGGTACGCATCCTCGGGCCCACTGGCAGCCCACGAGATGAACAGTCATCCTGGACGTTTCGTCCGCGTGGCGCCGGCCTCAGTCCCCCCTGCCATATTGCCTGGGTATTGCCTCATCTGAGGATGTTAGTTTCGCTTGATCGATGTAGCTCTGGCTATCGGCCAGTCCGGGATTGCACCATGCCGCGCAGGATCGGAAGTTTCTGGAGACGCGCGGAATGCCCATTACGCGCGGCCAGCGCCGCAGCTTTAGCCGTGCGGGATGATCGTCTCGGCTGCTTTGCCTCTGAGCAATCCCAACAAGCTCTGCAGGATGGTGTCAGGATGGTGTGGTGCAGGCCGAACTGTTCGGGGCGTTGCTTCGCGAGGCGACCGAGAATTGCATGCGCGGTCAGACGGAGCTCGGCCGCAAGCCAGCGCTCGATGTCGGCTGGGTCCGCGCAAGTTGGGTAGCGAAACCGCTGACCTGGAGGGGTTACTCGGAAACAGCGTAGGCCCTGCCGATGCGAGCCTAGATAGCCTCGGCGGACGCGCGAGGTATTCTCAAGGAGCTGCCAGCAAAGGTCGCATAGCCGCAACCACTGTCGCAAGTGGCTTCGCGTAGCGGTGGGATCGCGTAAGCGTATTTGTCGGTCGGGAGTCCGGCCAATTGGGCACTACCAGATCTGGTCGTTTTGCAAGCAGTACCTTCGCCGTAGGATCACGGCAAAGAGCGCATGCACATAGGTGTGCGCAATCTGCTTCGAAACGCGGAAAAGAACGCCATGGTGAACATCAATCAAAATTCCCAATCTCTTGCAGGTGCACGCGCCGGACAGCGGACCATCACCGCCCTAAAAGTCATTATATGGAGAGCGCTGGCCCGGAGACGCCGAGGTTTCCAGATGACACGCAGAATGAAGCCGATGGCGCGGATGGTCGCAGCAACGAGGCGCGCGATCGCCATGTACGATCTCGACCGGTGCTGCGCAATCTGGTGGCTCTATCGTCTCCATTTCGGATTCACCGGCGACGTGATGTTGGGGCTCGCCGCGGTCTCGGTTGCCCACGAGAGATCCCGCTGCGGAATTTAGAAATCGTGCA
>Ga0214543_1012998_pt1 | contig 10729 bp, 8 predicted proteins | sample CNSS2metaG_FD_160094 | JGI IMG/M metagenome (GOLD analysis project Ga0214543, IMG submission 160094) | Root nodule microbial communities from cowpea collected in UCLA plant growth center, Los Angeles, California, USA - CNSS2 | ecosystem: Host-associated > Plants > Roots > Nodule | place: USA...
ATATATATATATATATATATATATATATATATATATATATATAAAACTACATATAGTCTTTTTGAAAATAATTATTTATCTCTTTGATCAAAATAAAACTTCACACACATACACATACGCACACATTTTCACAATAGTAGACAAAAACTTTATATTGTTTGAATATGTTACTACAATTATTATTTTGAAGGGAGAACTACTTAAGTATATCATTCCCTCATCTTGATGTATTACATTTGTTTCTTTATCATGCATAGGTGCATTCGAACTAAAGTTTGAGTTTAATAGACTCAATTAGACGTTAATTAATAAATTTTGACGTCATGATTTGCTTCCTTTTAAGTGTACGCATATATGTTATTCCTCAACTAATGCAATCACAAATATGAGGCACATAACATGGACTAATAACAATCCTAAATGCAATTCCACATATGTGTTATTTTTCAGCTTATGCAATTTAACAATCCTTAATGCGCAATATATGTAAGAACCAAATTGATAAACCTATTCCCATTTTTCATTCTCTATAAATTCTAAGATAAAATTGATTATCACTCTATTTTCTACTATTTTGTAAAGTTTCACATTGCACCCGACTGGTTCCATTTCATTTACATTTTATCATGATTTAGTACAAGGGTGATTTAACTCATAAAGCTAACATATATTGTCTTGTTAGTTTATCTCTCCCTTTCCTAGATATCAATATGTTTCTGCCTTGATATACCTCTTTGTACTAACTATGTGACTAATCTAATGACTCAATTGGACATTGATGTCATTCTATGTAAGAAAATTTCAAACTAGGAACTTTGTGTTTCATTCACTCAATTAAACACTCGCATATTAATAATTACATTCATTTTTGTGTACATTCTTACTAATATAACACCACTTAAGTTTAACTAAAATAATTGTGTCTATATTTTAGTAAATTCTTTTTTATAAAATTATCTAAAATGTTTATCTTACTCCTTGTGTTGACTCTTTTTGATATATTTCTAAGGATCTCCTTTACTGATAAGTCTCTTAGAACTCTAAAATGAATAGAAAAAAATGAGTCATTGATTATGAATTTGTATTAATATTTACCTTTTCAAATGACCTGGTCATAATTTTTACATCTTCCTTATACCAACATCCTTATCGTGTAATGATTTCTTTTACTCATCAAGTGTCATCTTAGGGTTCATGGACTATGAACAAACATGTATACATTGCTCAATATACAATGTCCATTTTGAAAGACTCTATATGTCTTGGTTAATGATTCATAACCTAAAAATGTTGTTTTATCAACTTTAGAGTCAAATTTATGAAGACTCTCTTCTCAATTATGCAAGACAAAACATTTGTAGCAAAAAACTCTCAAGTATGAGTGTGTTTCAAAATAAATCTTATTAAAACACGATTAATCACATAAAAGGTTGTACTAACAACATCAATCCACAAATGTTTCAAAAGATAACTCTCGTTAAGCATGGTTTTTGCAAGTTCTTCCGAAATCTTGTTTTTCTTTATGTGATCTACCATTTTCTTCACAAAAAATATCAAATGACTCATTTGAATTTCACTACCATGATCAATACTCAAAGATTTTATGTTCATATCCTTTTCATTTGGAGTCACCTTTGCAAATTTTCTAAAAGCTTTTAAAAGCCTATTCCTTGATGCAAAAAAGATTGTCCACGTATATTTGGATTAATAATCTAGAAGAACAAAAACATAACAGTTGTCACCAAAACTTCTAGTTTTTAAAAGGCCAAACAAATTTGTTTGTGTTAGTTTGTTCTAAAGGTTTTTGTGTGGCAAACACATTTTTAGATCTAAAAGAAACTCTGCTTTGTTTGTCTTTTTTGACAATCATCACACATTTTATCTTTTTTAAATCTAATTTTTGGTAGACCATTAACTAGTCTTTTCAGATCATATTACTTAGATGAGACATGAATATGAGCCATTCTTCTATGTCATAGCCATGGATCCTCCTTGTAGGATAACGAACCTGATACTTTATGGGATTGTGTTGTCTTTCAACGTTCTTAGTTTAAGCTCATGCTCTATTAGCCTGCAAAAGAGTGTTGTCATATTCATGGATGTAAGGTCTTCAGAGGATTCTGAGTTGGTTGAAACCTTAAGTTGTCATCGGGTTCTATTTTAAAGACTAAAGAGGCTTGGTATTTAACTCCTCAATATCAAATCCATTTCCAACAACAATAAGATGATTAACTATATGAATGAAGCTTTTATATGCATTGTAGATGCTTTCTTTTTGAAGCATCCTACATATCTAATATTTGTGTATGAGAGTATTCATTCTTGCTGCTCTCTTAACATTTTTTGTGGCTTCATGTGTTACAAATTTCACATCTTCTTTACAGTTTGACATACATACACTTTGTAGAACTCATCAAGAGTAAATGTCCAAGATATGATGTTCTTGACTATTACATCATACTATGCTATTCTATTTTTGTCCATAGTCCATGTAGAGAAGCCTTTTGGAATTTGTTTATTTTCTATAAGGTTTAATCACACGCAAAGTTCTCATTTTGGTTAAGAAATATCAATTGGATCCTCAGCTTCAAAGTTGTCCCAATTGAGTTATTTATTTTGAAATTCTATATTAAATAAAGAGTAAATCGTTAACACTGTTAAAATGTTTAACAACAATGTATAGTAGACAGTGTGTGGTGGACTTATTTACTGGCGTGGAATATAGTAATTGTTAAACAAAAAAAAAAGAAGACGAAAGTGGTTGGGTTTCTTATTCTAGCATAAGTTAAGAATCCCTAATTTTTGACATTAGGGATTTGTGACTTCATCTTGCATGAACTGACCAGTGGAGGGCGAAGGCAAGGAAAAGATGGGTAGAAGATTAGGGCATTTCGTGCCGCGTTCATTGGTACGACATTTGGTGGGACATTCGTGGGCGTTCGTTGTTTATCGAAGCAGAATTTGTAGGAAGTGCACTTTTGCGAATGTCAGTTAGCTTTGGTTGTTGGGTTTTGCTATTATATTTGATTTTATTCCTTTAATATTGTGATTGTTTTGTTTTTCGTATAATTTGGTTGGTGGGTAATGTTGTTTAAGTATATTTGATTTTATATTATTTTGTTGGTTGTGAGTAATGTTTGTTTGCTTTTCCATATTCGGTGTGGTGGTGGGTTCTCTTTTATCGTTTTTGTCTCCCATGTGAGTGTCTAAATATTTTAATAACTTGTGGTTCCTCATTTCAATGTGTGTGTGGTAGGGACCGTAATTTCTTAATTGATTTGTGGGTATATCTGTATATATAGAGTGATATGTGTGATGCCCGTTTTGAAGTTGTGATCCACCACAATGGAAGTTTTGTATGTCGTGATAATGAGAAACATGAATTTCATGGGGAAACTATAGAGTGGTTCTGTGACCCGAACATGTGAAGTTATTTTGAGATTGTAGGTGGATTGAAAGATTTAGGACACGTCAATATTAAGGAGTTATGGTACTATTTAGGAGCTGGCATAGTGCTAGAAGAGAAGAGTTATGCATATGGTTAACTTAGCCATGCTAAATGGTGTAGTGCACTTGTATGTGGTACATAAGATGACTGAACCAAAGATAATAAAGGCAATTTAAGGGGTTCAACCCGGTTTAGAAGAGATAGAAGAGGGTACTGAGTTTGGGTGTGTTGGTGAAGGGGAGCAGTTACAAGTTGAAGCTAAACCTGGGTAAGAAGATATACAAGAGTATGGTTAGTTTGAATGTGGTGGTGAAGTTGATAAAGAGGTGGGAGCTGGTAATGGTTTGGGTGAACATCATATGGAGGATGGTGTGGCTGGAGGTGAATATGTTGTTGAAGAAGAGATGGAGGATGGTGGTGAAGGTGGAAAAGAGAATGAAGATGCTTGTGAAGAATAGGAGGAAAATGATATATATGTTGATGATGTACTTTTTGAGGAGGATACTGAATCTGAAACTTATAGTGATAATGGACTAATTGATATTAGCATTGAATGTTAAGTTCATAATGATATGGAAGATGAATGGGTTCGTGATATTGATTGTGAAGTTGAGAATGTTTCACAACAGGTTGGTGGGAGTTCAAAGGAAAAAGATAGACAAAAACCACAATGGTCCTCTAGGAAAAATGTGAAACATTAGAGTGATTCAGATAGTGTTGAAGACAGTCTTGTTTCTGATAATGAGTGGCATTCTGATGACTTGTTTAGTGCATCAGATAGTGAGGAGTATACCTTTAATAAAGAAAGTTATGGTAGGTTTTCTATGTTTTGTATGCCAAAAAAATGTATGATTTCTAATGGGAAGTAGGAACTATTTTACTGAGAAGAAGGAGTTCACAGATGTCATGCACACTTATTCACTTCAAAATGGGAAGAATTTGAAATTTGTTAAGAATGATAAGAAGATAGTTTCAATGAAATGTGTGGGTGCAGGTGGAAAATGCACATGGTATGTTTATTATGCATACATCTCTGCCATAAAGACATGGCAACTAAGAAAAATAATTGATGTTCATACCTGTAATAGAGATTTCAACCTAAAATTAATGAATTTAGAATGGTTAAGTAAGCACATGGAGAAAACTGTTAGAGAAAATCCACATATGAAAGTTACTAATATGTGTGAGAAAGTGAGCGTAAAATGGAATATAGGAAGATCTAGGAATATGACTTATAGAACTGAAGCAATGGTAACAAAAAATGTGAAGGGCTCATATAAAGAGCAATTCAAGAGAATCTATGACTATGCACACGAGCTCTTGAGAACCAATTCAAGGTCAACAGTGAAGATCAAAGTTGAGGAAGTAAATGGTGAATTAATTTTCAGGAGGTTCTATGCATGTTTGAAGGCATGCAAGGATAGTTTCACATGCTGTATGGCCTTTAATTGGGTTAGATGGGTGCTTCCTGAAAGGTAAATATGGAAGGGAGTTATTAACAGCAATTGGAAGAGACGGCAATGAACAAATATTACATATAGCATATGCTGTTGTAGAGTTTGAGAATAAAGACTCTAGGACATGGTTTTTGGAGCTACTCATTGAAGACATAGGTGGGGAAACAGTGGTTGCAGCATGCACCTTTATTTCAGACCTATTTCAGACCAACAAAAGGTGAATTCCACGTGTAACTTTCGTTTTATTTATCTCGTATTTTAGTAAAATTTTTCATGATCTGATTTTCAATGCTTTTAATTTTCACATGTAAAGGTCTGTTACCTACAATACAAGAACTTTTACCCGGAGTGGACCAATGCTTTTGTGTGAGGCACTTATACTCCAACTTTAGAAAGAGATTCCCAGGGAAAAAACTACATCAACTCATATGGAAGGCTGCAAGAGCCACATATCCACAAGCTTGGGAAGCCCACATGAGGAACATCAAGGACGTCAATGTCAATGCTTTCGAACATTTGATTGCAATTCCACTAAGGCACGTCATCCTCCATATGCTTTGTATTTTTTGTATCCTGAATTGATTCTGAAATTTTAGTGTAATCAACATTGATAACTTCATATAAAGTTCACTATATCAGGGTTTGGTCAAGGTCAAGGTTCACTTCAAGAGCTCATTGTGATACATTAGTGAACAATATGTGTGAGGGATTCAATAGTGCAATAGGTAATACCAGAAGTAAGTCTATCATTAACATGTTGGAGGATATTAAGGTTTACATAATGAAAAGATGGGCATGCAACAGAACAAAGCTCAAATCACGTCAAGGCTCAATCTACCCGAAAGTTCAAAATTGGCTTGATAAAGAATCATGGTTAACAAGATATTGGATACCAAGGTCAGTTTTAATATCAGGTACACATTATGATTTAAGTTATTTAGTTTGGTGCTTTAATGACTTCAAATTGTCCCAATTTGGTCCTTACCTATACGTAACATTTTCTTATTCCAAATCAGGTGGTCAGCGGAAAGTTATTTGAAGTTACGCTTGTTTCTCAACTTGAGGAGTAGTTTGTTGTGAACATTGACAAAAGGGACTGCACATGCAGAAAGTGGGCCATTAGTGGCATGCCCTGTTGTCATGCCTTTACTGTAATGAAATTTCTTAATTTAAGTGGAGAAGACTTCATGTCTGACTAGTTTAGAAAGTCCATATATGAAGAAATTTACAATCTTATCGTCTATCCAATCAACAGTCAACAAGCATGGGAAAGAACTTCATATCCATATGTATTTCCCCCATAAAAAGAGTGATGCTAGGAAGACCTAAAAGGAAGAGGAGACTAGAGGCTTGGGAGATTAAGAAGGATGACACTCAGTTAAGAAAAAGAGGTTACAAGAAAAGATATATTGTTTGCAGGGCTGTTGGACACAACAGAAGGTTATGCCCCCATAACACTCAAGCAAAGCAGCCTCAATCAACACCATCTACAGCTGGACCATCCTAGCAGGCAGGACCACCCATGCAGCCAGAACCACCCACCCGGACAGCCTCAATCAATTATAATGCTACATTATCAGGACCACAACCAACTGCATCAACACCCTCAACCCAGGCAACACCATACACCTAGGGCTGAGCAAAAAAGCTCTACCCAACCGTAACCATGTTACCCGAATGAAAAAGTTGATGTACGAGTCGGGTTATTTGAATTCGGATTACATGGACCCAAATATTCGGGTTAAAACGGGCTTAGATGGTTAGGTACATAATTTAAAATTAAAAGTCGTGGATATCCAACCCGACCCGTTACACTTCGAAAACTCTAATTTTTTTTTTATATTCAACTGCTCTACCTTTTTCATCTTCAGAGAATGCTGCCACATATAACCATCACCTACTACTTCCGATCAATGAAGACACCATTGTCTTCCTCATAAGCTTCACAATCACAAATTGCCTACTCCAACCTTTCCTAATTTTCTTGTCCCCTTTCACCTGCAACAACCTTCAACAACTCATTGCAAATCTCCATTCCTCCCGTCGTCGGTATGGTTGTGTCGGCGCTAGTTTGTTATATACTCTATTGTGTCGTAATATCGCATTTGGTTTGGATCTTTCGATATAGGGAAGAAGGAAATCTAGTTTGGGTCTTTTGAGCAGGAGAAGAAGAGTGAGATCTGGGTTGGGTTTTCGATCTAAGGAAGAAGACGGAGATCTGGTTTGGGTTTTCGATATGGGAAAGAAGTAGGAGATTTGGTTTGGTGTTAAAGAAAAAGGAGATCTAGGTTTGGTTTTTTTGATCTAAAGAAGGAGATCTAGGTTTGGTTGGAGAAGAAGGAGATCTTTGGTTTAGTTTTTTCGATCTCGAGAAGAAGGAGATCTAGGTTTGGTTTTTCGATGGAGATTTAGAACTTTAAAATTTTAAATTCGGGTAACCCATATCCAATCATATTTAACTGTATCCATGTTAACCAAACCCGACTAACCCGACCTATTAAATGGTCGGATATGGATTTTAAAAAAATCGATTTGTGTGGATTAAGGGTATTGGGCCCGAATTCGGTCCAATCTGACTGATGCTCAGGCCTACATACACCAAAGTAGGAGCATCCACCTAGCCACGACCATCACCTTATCCAGTACCATCAAGACAACCTATACCATCAAAATCAACACCCACACCACAAATGAGGGAAACTATATGATTCTATTTTAAAGACTAAAGAGGCTTAGTATTTAACTCCTCAATATCAAACCCATTTTTAGCAACAATAAGATGATTAACTATATGTGAGTTATATAAGTGAAGTTTTTATATGCATTGTAGATGCTTTCTTCCTAAAGCATCCTACACATCTAATATTTGTGTATGAGAGCATCCATTCTTGCTCTCTTAACATTTTTTATGGCTTCATGTGTTACAAATTCCACATCTTCTTTACAGTTTGACATACATACACCCTGCAGAACTCATCAAGAGTAAGTGTCCATGATATGATGTTCTTGACTATTATATCATACTATAATATCCTATTTTTGTCCATAGTCCATGTAGAGAAGTCTTTTGGAATTTGTTTGTTTTCTATAATCTGCACTAGAATGTAAAGGTCTTTGGTAATAAAATGACATACTATCTTGTCAATTGATTCAAGAAATTTTTCATACAAATTAAAGAGGTGGTTTTCTAAAAAAAAAAATAAAAATAATGGTTGTTTGTTGATTGAAACCCCGTCAAGAAAGGTTTAATACTACTCATTTTTAGGATCTTTGAACTTTTGAATAAATATTAAAACTAATTCTGAGACCAATTGTTAGAAAAATATTTGTTTAATAACCAAGAAAATTCGTAATTTTATACTTTTAAAACTCTTTTTCATTTCAATTAAAAACTGAATTATCTATTCACTTGCATTCAGAATGAGATTCTAGAGATGCAAAGAAATAGATATAAAGAGAATACGGAAAGAGAAGCTCAAACAAAAATTTTTATACGGATTCGAATTATAAGTTGATGTTATTTTAAATCAATATTATAAATATATTATATTAAATAGTGTAATCGATATTAATTTAAATAAATAATAAAATAATTTAAATGAATATCAACATAATTAAATTAACTTAAATATCAATATTAAAATAAATAAAATTAATGCCAACAAAATTGATATTAATTTTATTTATATTTTATATTTATTTTAGTTAGCATTAATTTCTCTTATACTAACATAAATATTTTTATTTATTAAAAATAATTAAAATTAGTTAAAGTTATTTATAATTATTTGTCAACTCTATTAGATATTCAACGTTAAACGGGTTCTCTTAATATTAATTATATTAAATCGACATTAATATAAAGTTAATTAAAAAATTTAAATATAATAAAAATCCATTTATTATTTATTAAACAATTTCTATTAACAGCTAAATTATTTGAAAATTATTTTTTATTTTGTAATTCTTTTAAGAAAAAGATGACTTTTTTTATGTTGCATAAAAGTAACTTAACATACCAAAATTATAATTTAGTGGACACTAATATTTAAAAACTAATTTAACATTTTATAGTGATTTTGGCTTATAGTTTTTTATTATGTCGTATTTAATTTATTTGAATTTTTATAAAAAAATATTTAATATAAATTTAAACTATTAAAATAAAAAAAATTAACATGAGCTTTTCGTGGAAAACGAGAATGACAAAATATGCTTGAAGAAGTTGTTGTCAACAGGATAGGTAGGATACGGGTAATAGTTCTTTCATACCTTATTCGCTATATAAGTATATGTCCTGTGTATCCGTACCTATATGTATCCGTTAAGTGAGTATCCATATATTTTTTTAATATTCACATATATTCACGAGTATTTACAAATGAAAATTTTAATATTTAACAATATATTTTAGTATAAATTCAAATGAAAATACAATGCATAACATGTATAAATTTTAAATAAAGTGTAAATAACTCATTTAAATAGTATTGAATGACAATTTACAAAAAACGAAGATTTTTTAAAACCAATGAATAAAATATAATTCATTCAATTTCAATGTGTTAATGTTTTAATCATGTTTTTTAATTTAAATTAAAATATAACATGTATGAATATCCACGGATACATGTACTATGATACTCGTATGTCCCATTAATATACAGATATAAAAAATACTCGTACCCAGTGACAGAGTATCATGGTAGCTGGGAGGGGCCATGGCCCCCCAAATGTTTTTATTTTTTTTTAAATTATATATATATATTTGAAATTTTTAAAATTATAGATTGTATATTTTAAAAATTGATAGAAATTAAATTATATCTTTTTATTTCTTTTATAAAATACAAGATTTAATGTTAATAAGTAATAAAAACATAAAATCAAATATAATAAAAAATAAAAATATTTATATTTAATTACTCTTTTGATCTCTGTTTTTGTCTAAAAATATCAAATTGGAACTATATTGAGACTCATCTATGTAAACAGTAACTAAAAGAATAATTAAACTATGTTATAAATTAATGGTCGTCCATTGATTTATACAATTACTCATATGATTGATAATCATATTATTCATTACTCTTTATGTAATATTTTGTATTTACTATTTGATTTTATATCCTTTCTGGGTTACCATGTTGTATCTATAAATAGGACTCGTCCTATCAGTAATAAGACACACATACAAACAGAAGTTGCTCCCTACTCTCTCATTCTCTATTCTTCCTCTCCTTTGTCTCTCTTATTACCTTTATTTTATAACACGTTATCAGCACGAGGGTTATCCAACTGAGCGTGAAGGCATATTTTTTTTTTCTCCCTAAGAACAACGCTCTATATTCCTTAACCGAGGTTCTTTCTAATCTTTTTCTCATTCACAAACTTTATCTCATTTTCTTTTTTTTGTGTAATGATAATTGTTTGATTTATTTTTCTCTGTCATATTATTATTATTATTATTATTATTTGATTTTAATAATTTCATACATGAAATTTGATTATATTAATATTTTATGTGCTAGTTCTAAAACATGTCAAATCTTGCAAAGCTTGAATTTGCGACCCTTGATATTTCGGGGGAGAATTATTTATCATGGATTTTAGATGCTAAAATTCATCTAGATGCAATGGGTCTGAGTGATGCTATTAAAGAAGGAAATAAAGCATCTGAACAAGATAAAGCTAAAGCTATGATTTTCCTTCGTCGCCATCTTCATGAAGGGTTGAAAATTGAATACCTTACTGTAAAAGACCCTTCTGTATTATGGAAAAATTTAAAAGAAAGATATGACCACCAAAAAACTGTGATTTTGCC
>Ga0214543_1013002_pt1 | contig 10727 bp, 3 predicted proteins | sample CNSS2metaG_FD_160094 | JGI IMG/M metagenome (GOLD analysis project Ga0214543, IMG submission 160094) | Root nodule microbial communities from cowpea collected in UCLA plant growth center, Los Angeles, California, USA - CNSS2 | ecosystem: Host-associated > Plants > Roots > Nodule | place: USA...
ATATTTTGAATATTTAAAATATTTTTATATATCAATTTTAAAAATATTTTAGAATATAAATATTAGAAAAAAAATTAATAATTATATTCTTATAATATTTTAAATAATTATATTCTATTTAGCAATTAAATATAAGAATTTATTCAATTTATAATTAAATTTAATAATTTATAATTGAATTTAAAAAATAATAAATTCAAAGTTTAATTTTAGAAAAGATATTAATATAATTTGTATAAAAGATATTAAATTTAGTGTAAATTTGAAAAGGACAAAATTGATTTATTTTATTAAAAATTAGGACTAAATTGAATTAAAATAACGAATATAGGGACTAAATTGAAAAAAAAAATAATACTACCACAAACTGACACGTGGCACTAGCATTGACACGTGGCACAATTGTGACTTGACACGTGGACCATTTTTTTGAAATTAAAAGAATTTTAAAAAAATTAAAAAAAATTAAAAAAAATTAAAAAAAATTAAAAAAAAATCAAAAAAACCAGGAGCTGACACGTGGCATGTACTGTTCAAAAACGTTAACTATTTAAACACCGTTAGTGAAAAAGACCAAATTGACCATAATTTGACGAAAATGATGACCTAATTGAACATAAAACAAGAATAGGGACCAAATTGAATAAAATCAACAAAAATAGGGACCAAATGTATATTTAAGCCATTTGAAAACAAACGCAAATGAATTGTTTGAGTGGGATGACCGACGCTAACAATTTGAAATTGTTGGCATGGGATGGCCGACGCATAGGCTCCACAACTAAATCAACATGTTTTTATTAGGTTAACTTAAGTGGGGAATTTTTCAAAATTCGCTTTTCTCCTTCATTGCGAGTTTTCACTTGCCCCTTTTCCCCTTGCTGCCATTTGCATTATTCCACTTTCCCCCTTACAAGGTGCCAATTTGTAGGGATTGAGCGAAGAACGGGAGTGACCAAGAGAGTATCAGCGCGAGCTGCTGCAGCGAGGCGTGCTCCTTCGACGGAGACGAGGCTTGTGAGAAGAGTGTGCGACGAGCTTCTGTCACCCTTTAGCTCTGTGACGGAGTGGTGGTTGTTCACTCCCTTCTCTGCGAACACCAAAGTGGCTTCCTTATATACGACGGAGTGGTGGTTGGGAGGCACGATTGGGAGTCTTTGCATCGATGATTTTGGAGTCTACACCATGCCGTCACGAGACCGATGCCCTAGACGTATTGGCGTGGGCTTTTGCATTGTTGCGTGCTATTTTGGCCCACGCAAATCTCTAACATTCTTGTAATGGATGTAAAAAAAAAAATCCGTATACGCGGGTATCCGCAAATAAAATTTACAACGGGTAAAAAATGGATATTAAAAGTGGATACCCGTTACCCGCAGGTACGGGTATTTCATGTTAACGGAGCGGATATGAATATTATAGTATCTGTACGGTGGATTTTCGTACCGTGGATATCCGTACCAGTTAAATTTTAATTCATAAAAATACCCTCATATATATATATATATATATATATATATATATTAGTAAAAAAAATTCTAACCTAATTTTTTTTAAGCTGCACATTTTGTCTTGTCTCCTATCTTCATTCTTTCATCTTCAAGTATATTATTGGTATATTGTCTTCTTCCAGGTACACCCTTTGACATTCTTCTCTTTTCTTTCTTTGAAATTGGACATATACATCAAATTCTATATAGACAGTGACGTTTATGGTATGCTTGTTGTCAAATGATGGAATCAAAATAAGAATATTTGTGGCAGTTGAGATTTATTATTTGTTTATTTTTCAGGAATCAATCGGAGAAAGTGGACTTGTTGATCAAAGCACTAATTAAAGAATTTTCATTGGGTTGAACATCATCTTTTATTTATTTTTATAATTATTTGGACTTGTATGAACTTGAGTTTATTTGAACTTTATTTAAAATTTGTTAGTGGTGTGTTTTATTTTATTTTATTTGAATTTATGATTAAATATTTTTTTAAATAATTTTGTAAATATCCGCGGATACCCGTGGATATAAAAAAATAGGTGGGTACTCACATAACGGATACCCGACGAATATGGGTATGGGTACAGGACGAATATTTATCCAGCGGGTAGGGTACGGGGGAGCTACTACCCGTACTCTACCTGTCCCGTTGACATCCCTACCTGGGACAACTCATCTAATAGAATAACTCTAATAAATAAAATATCACATGTCATAATCAAATAGAGCAAATAGTAAAAAGTACATCAGAATTTAACCATTACAGTCATCCCAAAATATACTTAAAACAGAAGTATCATGGGCACATAACAATGCCATAAACATGTCTTAAAACATAAAAGAGATTGACAAAAGATTGCTCAATAAAGCAAAGAATTACATAAGACCAATTTTTCAAAGGATGCTCAAAAGAGTAATAACTAACACCCTAAACTACGCAACAACATTTTCACCGTCTTGATGATCACCAAGGGTCTCCACATTTTCTCACACCAACATTTGGTGATCATTGCAAAAAGGGAAACACAACAAGGAAACAAACACAAAGAAAAAGAAGGGTAATCTAGTATATTTAAGCATTCATACGTAAATATAGTTACATAAGTACATAACCCAAGAAACACATACATGGAGAAAATAAACATTAACTCACAAAGTTTTTACTCAATTAAACACCTAATTGACTCTTGACTCGATATTCAGATTATGCGCTTGATATAGAATTCTAAGGAAGTATGGACCTACGTTGATTTCTAAACTCTACAGAGTCTAGCCACAAGGGGTTATCACCTAATCAATCACAAGGTAAATCCCAATATGTCTTAGGCTAAAACACCTCCAAAGACTAGGATCTCCTACCACTCTCACCAAATAATCACTCTATTCTACGTGAGTATGAGTGATTATTAGAGTTCAAAATACCTTCCTTATCTAGACATCTCATATATCAAGGCATACACTAACCACACCATCATCAAGAATTTCTCTTGAAACTCTTTTATCATCAACATTCCACATGTTATCTCAAAATAATTATCATTCCAAGCTAAACATACCAAATACACGTAAAAAAGGCCACATCATTCGTGCATAACTTCATACATCATATTTTTAACATTAACTCAAACAAAATAAGGAATTGAAATTCTGCAACAATTCTTGGTTAAACTAGAAATTCTCACTTAAGCTAGACTAATCTTTATTAAGCTAGAAATTCTCGCTTAAGCTAGACTGATTTCGCTCAAGCTAGAAATTCTCGCTTAAGCTAAAATTCGAACAAAGAGAAAATTGGAATTATGTTGTTCTTGCTTAAGCTAGATTTTCACGCTTGGGCTAGAATGATCTCGCTAAAGCTATAAATCCTCACTTAAGCTAGAAATTCTCGCTTAAGTTAGAATAGCAAGTTTTCACTGATTTTAGTATGCAAAAACCAAAATTCCAAAATTCTAAACAACAAAAAAAAAAGCACAACCACAAACATCAAACTAACATTTTAAGCACCATTCAAGACCAAAAACATGCAAGACACTTAAACAAAAGTTTTAAAGCCCTAGCTTCCCTTACCTCAAAACTGAAAGCGAACCTACAAGGAGAGAGCCCTAACAAAAGGCGCACCACAACTCCAGAAACAAACTAAAGAGTTGAAAATCATTAGCATAGGGATAAACATTAGGCTCTAATGAAGACTCCAAGACTGAACTAATCACAACCAAATTGGAAAAGAAGAAAGAAATAGAGGTTTAGGGTTCACTTACATGAAGGTAAGGAACATTTGGTTTGTTTTGACGAGAACTCCGCAAAGGTCTTAGTTTCAGCCTCTGTTGCAAGGAGTGGTAGTAGCTGAGTTAGAAGGAAAGGGCGGTAGCTATAAAGAAAATTATGGGAAGAACTAGAGTGGGAAAACTGAAAGGTTTTTCTAAAATGAGGAAACAAGTGGGTTGACTTAGGCCCTTTTTACTAAAGTTGGGCCCAAAATCCCAAGATAAAAAGTGGGCTTTACAGGTACTGCCACTTCATTTGATGTTGCAGGTTGTAGCCATGAGAGGAGATGGAAGAACGATGCTATGGAGCAAGGAATGTCGGCAAGTGCGACAGTTTGGATAAATGAAGTTGTAGTTATGCGTAGATCTTAGGCAAATTTGTTTCATTGGATGATGTGGTCATTGACATTGCTCAAATTTGTTGCAGGTGAGGTGCATATGAGTTGCTATGGTGTTTGACAGTCGATGATTGTTGGAGTTTCTTTACAATTTCAGTTTACTATGTTTGTATGCTTAGCCATTTCCCTTTTTTGCACTAGGTGAAATTATTGGGATTGGTTACTTTTCTTCAAAGGATTTGTGGACATCAAAGTAGGAGGGAATTGTATTGGCAATAGAGGAAAACAAATGAAATCCATGATTTGCACAAATTTGTAGTTAGAGCATGATAAAAATTGTATCGTGAATGCATACAAATGATAATACATATACCAAAGCAAAGTAGTTGCTAGAATTAGTTAAACATCTGATAAAATAAAAATAAAAAACAATTGGACATTAAAAATTAAAATTAAAATTAAAATTTGAAATAAGTGAAATATCTAATAATTACCGAAGGATATATTCGTCGTTAATTACTGAAGGATATATTCGTTGATAATTACCAAAGAATTTAATTTCTGTCAATAAATATTATTGACTGTGTTTTTATCGACAACTTTTTGTCTATTGGAAATTCGTCGAAAAAATATGATTATCAACGAATTTTTGTAGTTATTGACGAATTTAGGTTGTCGGTAATTCCTACTTTTGTTGTAGTGAATATATATTAATAGACTCATACAATATATGTATTAGTAGACTCGTCTAATGTATATTGCTAGACCCATTTAATCGGTTTATGGACAAACTCATCTAATGTGCATTACAAAACTTGTTTAATCAGTCTTTGGATAGACTCACCTAATGCGTATTCTTATACCCGTCTAATTAATGCATGAAATGACTTGCTTTATGTTTTATGCACAAAAATATTTGTCTAATTATTATGGATAGACTCATCTAATGTGTATTGTTAAACTCATTTAATTAGTGTATGAACAGACGCATCCAATGTATATTGCAATATTCATCTAATTAATGAATGGACATACCCGTCTAATATGTATTAATAGACTCGACTAATCTTTTGTCTAATGTATATTGTTAGACTCGTCTAATCAATATATGAATGACTTATCTAATATGTATTGTTAGACTGGTTTGCTCAATTCATCGACAATTCGTCTAATCAAAGTATTCATAAACTCATCTAATCAACGTATGGAATGACTCGTCTAATATACTTTTGTTACACTCTTGTAATTAGTGTATCTACAGTCTCGTCTAATGTGTATTGTTAGACTCGTGCAATATTTTTTGCTATACTTGTCTAATAAATGTATGGAAAGACTTGTCTTATGTGTATTCCTAGGGTCATCTAACCAATGCATCGACAAACTCTTCTTATATGTATTGTTAGACTTGTCTCATTAGTATATGGACACATTCGTATAATGTGTACTGCTAGACTCATTCAATCAGTTTATATTGAAACTTGTCTAATGTGTATTGCTAAACTCGTCTAATTAGTGTATGAGCAGAGTCGTCTAATGTATATTGCAACATTCATCTAATTAGTGAATTGACTTACTCGTCTAATCCATGCATGAAAATGTTTGTCTAATGTATATTGTTAAACTCGTCTAATCAATATATGAATGACTTATCTAATATGTATTGTTAGATTGGTATGATCAATTCATCAATAACTTATCTAATCAAAGTATTCCTAAACTCATTTCATCAAAAACATATGGAATAACTCGTCTAATATATCTTTGTTATACTCTTCTAATTAATGTATCTACAGCCTTATCTAATGTGTCTTTTGAAAGATTTATCTAATGTGTATTCCTAGACTCATCTAATCAATGCATCGAAAAACTCTTCTGATATATATTGTTAGACTTGTCTCATAAGTATATGGACACAATCCTATAATGTGTACTACTGGACTCGTCTAATTAGTCTAAGTTCAAATCTGTCTAATGTGTATTGCAAGACTTGTCTAATTAGTGAATGGACAAACTTGTCTAATGTGTATTAATAGACTTGTCTAATCTGTGTGTGGAAAGACATATCTAATGTATTTTGCTAAACTCATCTTATCAGTGTATAAACAAATTGGTTTATTATTTATTAATAGACTCGTCTACTAAGTGTATGGACAAACTTGTCTAATGAGTATTCTTAGACTCATCTAATCAACGTATGAAATAACTCATTTAATGATTTTTTCTAAACTCGTTTAATTTGGGTATGGACAAATTTTTTTAATTAGTGTTTGTTCAGATTTGTCTAAAGTGTATTGTAAGACTTGTCTAATTAGTTAGTGGGCAGACTCGTATTGTATTAATATAGACTTGTCTAATTTGTGTATAGACAGACTTGTTTAATGTATATTGAGAAGGTCATCTTATCAGGGTATGTTGTCGATAGACTCGTCTAATCGGTGTTTGGACAGATTACTCTAAGGTATGAAATGTCTCGTTTAATTTTTTTTTGTTATACTTATCTATTAATTATATGGACAAACTTGTTTAATGCGTATTGTTCGACTTGTTTAATTATTGCATTGATAGACCCGTTTAATGTTTTTAATTATATTTGTTTAATCAATGAAAGGAATGCCTCATCTAATATTTTTTGCTATATTCATCTAATTAGTATATGGACAGACTCGTCTAATGTATATTGCTAGACTTGTCTAATGTCTTCTGTTATACTAATCTAATCCGTGTATGGACAACTTAGTCTAATGTGTATTGCAAAACCCATTTAATAATTTTTTTTATATTCATTTAACTAATGAACGAAATGGCTCGTCTAATATTTTTTCTATACTCGTTTTATTACTATAAGGATAGACTCGTCTAATGTATATTGTTGGACCTGTCTAATTTTTTTCTATACTCATCTAATCAGTGTATAGACAAAATTATCTAATGTGTATTTTAAAACTCGTCTAAGTTTTTGTTTCTATACTCATATAATAGTATGTGTATCTAGACTCATTTAATCAATGTATGTTTTTAGACTCATTTAATGACAATATAAATACATTAGTGGTATATTTTAAGACAATTAGTTTTTGAGCTTTTACCTTTTTGTTTCGGTCTAACTAAAATTAGGGTTAAGCATGTTTTTAGTCTTTGAACTTTGATACAAATTTGGAATTTATCCCTATCCAAAATTTTATACATTTCGATTCTCAAACTTTAAAATGGAGGGATATAGTCCTTTTAATCAAATTATGTCAACTTTTTTTACATTTTAAACGTGCTTCATGCTAGCATTTCAATTGTTTACATTGTTTGACACATTTCCGCTTTAATATCTATCGAGAATCGCGTTTTACATGTCAAAAAATTTAACGTAATAGATTATAAAAAGACTATATCCATTCATTTTTTAAGTTTAGGGTCAAAATGTATCAAATTTCAATCATAGACAAATTCCTATTTTACATCAAAGATCAAGGACCAAAAACATACTTAATCTCTAAAATTATAAGTTGTTACACTTTAAAGTTAAAATTAGTAAAAAATGAATTAAAAAAAAATATAAAACAAAAATTATAATATTAAGAAGTATGATTTTCTATAACAAATATATTTTTTAAATCTATGAAATGAATACGTAAAACAAAAATCATAATATTATTAAGTAGTGTCAATTTTTTTTTTTTACAAATATATATTTTAAATCTTTGAAATAATTATTAAATGCAATATTTTAATTTATTCTACGGAGTTTTATGTAAATATCACTAAAGGTAATTTTTATTTGATAAAACTAATTTAACTTTTACATACTAAAGAGAAAATAAATATATATTTAAGAATAAGAATATTTATGTAATGTCTCATTTAAATAATAACGTAATTAAATGAAACATCACACATAATAATAAAAGGGCATTGTCATGGAGTAGAAATGTCACTCTTTACAATTATCCAAGAATACTAAAAGGGGAAACTGAGGCACACCACGATGTCGTTAACAAAACATAATAAGCGTTCAACAGTATTCAAAATAAATACTCAAAGAGCGAGGTAATACATGGGCTACAGCCCTAAAAGAAGAACTCGAATAAGCGGGATCCGACCCAGATAAGCTATGCAGTGGAATCTCCATCACCCTGATGACCTCGAGGAGTTCTCACATATGCTCACATCAATAAATTGATGATCATCGCAAAAGAAGAAAACTACACACAAGCACACAATCAAAACATAAAGGGTAAGCTAGAGTGGAAAAATGTTTTATCATACAATTGAACATACAATTTAAAATTCATGGGTACATAAATCAACAAACATATAATGACCAACAAGCAAAACACTAATACTCAAAGACATGATTATCCGGATACATATAATCAGTCGGATTCATTGGATGCTTGCACTTGTGGTGGCCTCTATTGCTCTACATAACCATTGCCAATGAGTTTCACCCTACCACGCACAAGGTTAGCCTTCAAACATCTAAGGTCATTATCCTGCCAAAGATTAGGGCCTCCTACTACTCTCACCACTTGAGTCAGTACGCTCTACGTGAGACTAACTGACTCTTTAGAGTGTTAGGATGCAATCCTTACTTGAATCCTTACTAAATTATATAATGAGGCACCACCATGAATCCTCGTGGAATTATGTCCTGACCATGAGGCACCACCATGAACTCCCACTAACAGGGGTCATGGAATTACGTCCTGACCAATGAGGCACCACCATGTTACCATCGTGGAATTACGTCCTGACCAATGAGGCATCACCATGAGATCTCACCTAGAGATTCATTGAATTACGTCCTAAACCACACCCAAATCATGTCTCACCAACCAAGCATAAAGTTATCATGCCAATCTCATGCCAATATTTATAACCAACCATTCGAATCATATTTCATGCCAAGCTCATACCATACTCATCAATTCCATCCCATACAGTCGGGTATTTCATACGTATTCACATACCTCATGCATTCTCAAGACAAACAACCAGCCACAACTAATTTGGGAAAATAAAACACACAACCTGCATTGTCCTCGCTTAGGCTAGAAGCCTTCGCCCAAGCGACAAGGACGATCTCGCTTAAGCTAGGCTCCCTCGCTTGGGCGAGCACGCTTTAGTGTCACTCTGCGAACTCTCGCTTGGGCGAGACCCTCTCGCCTGAGCGAGATCACTCTTCGCTCAAAACCAAAGTCGCTCGCCTGGGCTACATTTCAAGTAGAAAACACAAGGTTTCGCACGAGTTCTCGCTGAGACAAGGTACCCTCGCCTAAGCGAGATAGTTTGTCGCTCAAAACTAGGTCTCTCCTCTTGAGCAAGATGCTCGAGCATAACCAAGGTGAGTTCCTGCTATTCTTGCCTAGGCAAGACTAGCTCGCTTGGGCGAGAATATCAATTCTCGCCACCGTTCACCCATACAGGGCAGGAACACAACACAAAGCAACATCCAAAAATGCAAGTAAGCCATTTTCACCCGATTAATAATATCATTCAAGCACCAAGAACATAAAACAGACCAAAAACAGGCAGAATAATTTTAAAACGTTAAACCCTAGCTTTCCTTACCTAGAAAAGCTACGGTGAGGGGTTTTGGGTACGAGCAGAGAAGCACCACAACTCATAGGACAATTTATCAAGTTGGAAAATAGTGGATTAGATTTAAAACAGGGTTACCCAAGTGAACCTTAGTTGGAATCAAGACAACTGAGTTAGAAAAGAGGGAAGGTACTGGATAAGGAACAACTTACGTGGAAGAGAAATGAGTTTTGAGTTAGCTTGACCAAGGTAGGGACCAAACCCTAGCAGAGCACTACGTTCTCAGTTGTGAGAGGAAGGAGAGGGACAATTTTTTGAAAGTGTGTAGAATGAGATGGTTAGGACTAATTTAGGAGTTTTGGACACCCTGTGGACCAGCCTTAGGTCCAACTGATTAGGGTAGGACCTTAAAAATTAGGGTAGAAAAATAAAGTGGGCTTTATAATTTATATTATTATTTAATATAAAAATCATAAATATAATTTTTTATTGATAAATTTTAAAACAAAATTATTTCATCCCAGTTATTTTTATAATTTATTATCAATAAACATATATTATTTTTTTACATAATATTATCTTAAGAAAGAAAAATAAAATATATTTTTCTAAATTTAATTTTATTAAATGACTAAATAATTAAAAATCAGAAAAAAAGAGTATATAAAAAGTTTAATATTTTAAATATAAATTATTCTTTAACATAATAAATATATCAAAAATATGTTAGAAATTTTTTCATAATCGTTAAAATGTGTGTAAGGACCTACTTTAAAAAAAATATTTATTTATTTAAAAAAAATCAAATTACTTTAAGAATAATTTTGAAGAATTCAATATGAATTAAAGTATACATTTTTAATTTATTATTAAAAAGAAATTGGCCTAAGATATTCTATTTTTTATAATTATCAATTGTATTGATTTTTGATTGACAAAAAATACTTCAGACACCAAGAGTGATTTGTGGTGGCACCAGTGCAGGAAGGGCCTTTGGCAGCGGTTGTTTATCATATTCTGCACCGGTTCGCGAACCGAAGCATATTGGGGCGAGGCCAAAAGAGCACAGCTTTTGGCCTCGGTTAAGGCCCGAAGCCATA
>Ga0214543_1013004_pt1 | contig 10726 bp, 3 predicted proteins | sample CNSS2metaG_FD_160094 | JGI IMG/M metagenome (GOLD analysis project Ga0214543, IMG submission 160094) | Root nodule microbial communities from cowpea collected in UCLA plant growth center, Los Angeles, California, USA - CNSS2 | ecosystem: Host-associated > Plants > Roots > Nodule | place: USA...
TATTAAAAAAAATATATATATATATATATATATATATATATATATATATATATATATATTATGAATAAATTAAGATACATATATAAGTTTCAGTTATAAGAATACATAAATTTGATATATATAATTGAATATGCATTATGATACATGGACGAGTTAGTTAATAATTAAATAAAATAATAATAATAATATAAAATAACTATAAAATATATGTATATAATAAATATATGTTAATGGTAGAATTTGAAACGGATAATTATATTAATTATAGTAGTCTGAATGATCTATTGTGATGTGTCTAAATCATTATTATTCTAAAATAATAATAGTAATAATAATATTAAACACATGATGTCGGAGATAGAGATAAATTACTGAAGTGATTAGAGAAGATAAAATATCTTTTAAAAATAATCTATAACTAACGTAATTAGGAACTACACCATTAAATGTTTAGTCTAATTGAAACTAAGTAATCATGACACCACCACTATAAATAGCAAAAAGATGTTGGAAGGTAGGAGGTGGAAAAGATACAGGTGAAGGTGCAGTGAACAAAACAATAGAAGAGAGGAAAATAACAGAGAGTGAGAGCATAGTAGCAAAAAAATTTACATATCACCTTGGTGCTTTTTTCACAATAATTGAGGTAAGGGAAAGAGACATTTATCATTCTATCTTTTGACTTTTATCTTTCCTATCTCTTCATAATTATTTTTATTTTCATATTTACTTTTAAGTGAGGTGTCCCTAACCTCATTCTAAATTATATTTAGTTATCATTCTCATTTATTTATTTATATTTATCTCCAGTTGAGTACTAGTCCTTTTTATTTATTTATATTTGTTTTAATTATTCATTGATCCTATCTATTTATTTATTTATATAATTATACAGTTTAATATTGAAATAAAATTTATAATAAGTAAAGATTTGATTATTGTAGGTGGAGGTATGACCTTAGGGATTTAAACGAGTTAGTATTACTCAAGATGAGATGTTCTTGAGTTACTTTGTTGGCCATGAGCTCATTTATCCTGACTAGTCACTACAAAATTAATCAATATCTTTATAAAGTATAAAAAAATCCAATTTTATGGATTTGGGGAGAATTTTCATTTCATTTTATCTTATTATGATACACTGTATTTTTTTTATGTGATATTTGTCTCACTTCCCTATTTTATGATTGTGTGTGAAAAACAAAATTTTGTAACCATAATTTTGTAACATTTCAGGGAACAGGAAAATCTACCATTACTTTTCTCCATGCTCCGAATGCACCGATTGTCATCGAAGGACAAATCGGAGTTACCTTTTGTTTACCCCCAACAATCCAAGTGAGCCCTATCCATAACCTTTTCCCTCCACCTGTTTGAAAGTCAGTATATGAGGGGAAAACTGTAAATAAATAATTTTTTTTCCTCTTGTAGTGTAGGAAATATAAGATGTACTAAACGGTGTAGATATAAGATGCATACAGTATTGTAATATATATATATATATATATATATATATATATATATATATATATGTGTGTGTGTGTGTGTGTGTGTGTGAGTATAATTTTGCCTTTAAATTTTATAAGTATATTATTGGAAATAATAATAATAATTAAATAAAAAAAGTGTCGTCACAAAAGACAACAGAACAGATTCAAAATGGGTTACCATAGTGAACCCTAGTTAGAATCACGACAACAGAGATGGAAAATAAAGAAGGTACGTGGACTGGAAAATGGAGTTGAGCTAACTAGAAGATGGATGAGACCCAAACCCTAGTAGAGCACGACTGCAGTTCTAAAAGAGAGTGAGGGAAACTGATTTCTAAAAAGTGGCAGCAAATGAGGGTGTTAGGCTGGTTTAGGGGGTTTTGGACACCCTATGGGCCAGCCTTAGGCCCAACAGACTAGGGCAACCCTTAAACATTGGACAAAAATAAAGATGGCCTTACACGAATTCCACTAAACATAAAGATTTTGCATATGTTTATGTTTTTGTAGTTTTACATATTATTTTATTTTTAACTAGAGAATATAAATACTTATACTTATTTTATGTTTATGTTGACTTCTTTTTATTTTTATTCCTTCTTTTTCAAAATATTTGGAGCAGCTTTATATGTATTATTTTATTTTTAACTAGAGAAATAAAAAATTAGTAATATGTGAAAAAATTATATCATTTTAATGTTTTTAAGTTTTTATTAAGATGTAATTTGAATATTTTAGAATATTTTTTCATTTTGTGCACCATCTCCTTTGCTTTTTTGGGTGCTTTTCCTTTATATGTTCATAAGCAATGGTCTCCAGTCGCTTCTTTATTCAAATTGTTGTCTAAACTTTTCAGAAGCTTGTGAAATTTCTGAAAGCATCCAAAGAGGTGTTATAAGGCCTAGTTTTATTTCTCTGCCCTAATGTTTAAAGGTTGGCCTTAATCTGTTGGGCCTAAAGGGTGCTCATAGGGTGCTACGGTCCTAAAGCTGCTAGGGTTTAGGGTTTAGGGTTTAGGGTTGGCCTTACTCTTGCAAACTGAACCTAAACACTGTCTCTCTTCCGTTTCAGAGCTCTACTAGGGTTAGCCGTCAACTCTCTCCAAGCGAACTCTGACTCTTCCACTCCATGTAAGTTGCTCCTAAACTCGTAGTAGTATTCCCCTAGCTCTATGTTGACGTCCCCTTAAGGCTCATTTCGATAACCCGTTCTGCTATGTTCCTTTGTTTCCTTCCCGCCACTTATTTCGTTCCTAGAGCTGTTGCGCTCTTACGTTTAGTGTCGAGGTTGCGTTAGGATATTCTACTAGCTTATTTTTAGGTAAGGGAAGCTAGAAACCTTCTATTTGGTGTGATTATTGTTCGTTTTGCCTTTGTTCCGTGTTTGTCTGAGATCGTATGCTACTATGGATGCATGTGCTGGTTGAATTTATTGTTTGGGTATGAAAATATAGCTGTTGTAGGATGAACAGTGGGTGAGACCTGTTATTCTCGCCCAAGCGATCCTATCTCGCCTAGGTGAGACTTGCAGAGGACAAACCCTAGCTCGCGCTCGAGGTCTCGCTTAGGCGGAGGGTCTTGGTTTGAGCGAGGTACCATCTCGCTCAAGCGAGAGACGCTCGCCTAAGCGAGAACGCGTGGGAGCTCGAGGTGTGTCGCTGCAGTGCAGCCTAAGCGAGGGACATCACCTTTGGGCGAGGAGTGGCTCGCTCAAGCGAGGGAAGGCTCACCTAAGCGAGTGCGCGAAAACCTCTCAAGGCCTCTATCGCGATCTCGCCTAAGCGAGGGCTTGTCGCTTAAGTGAAGGAACTCCTCTCGCCTGAGCGAGGGTTTCTGGCTTGAGCGAGATGCGTTATGGGCCTCGCTGTTTTCTTCATTTGAGTGCTATAAATTGTTTGGTTGATTGATTGATGTGTTTTAAGTATGAAGTATGAGAAATGGCATGGGATATATGTGGTATGGGTTGAATTGATATATTGATATGGTCTTAGCATGTAAAGTGAATGAGATGAATGTTATTGAAATGGCAATGGTATTGGTGTGAGATGAGACTCTATACTCATGAAATTGGTGAATGAGGTGGTATGGTACAACATGGAATACGAATGAGAATTTGGTTATAGATATTGACCCGAGGCTCGAATACATGATTACTGTTACTTGGTTGTATGAATATATTTGGTATGAGTCAGTGCGTAATTCCTTGGAGTCTCTAGGTGAGACTTCAGGGTCGTGCTTCAGTGGTCGGGACGTAATTCCATAGCCCCTGTTAGTGGGTGTCCATGGTGGTGCCCCATCTATATAACTTGGTAAGGATTCAAGGTAAGGATTGCATCCTGACACTCTAAGGAGTCAGTTAGTCTCACTTAGAGTGGACTGACTCCTGTGGTGAGAGTAGTAGGAGGCCTGAAACTCATTAAGGGCTAACCTTGTGTGTGAGGGAATTGATTCATTGTAACACTTGTAACACATAGCTCGGGGGTGAGCAGAGGTATCCACCACAAGTACAAGCATTCGCTGAATCTGACCAGGTTATATGTATCCGGATGAGTCGAGTCGAGTCTTAGTGTATTGAATGAAAGGTCATAACATGATTGGATGATATATGTGTATTGGACTGTGAAGGTATATCTGATTGCATGATAATCATCTTTTTGGTTCTAGCTTACCCTTTGTTTGTTTGGTTGTTCTGTTGTTGTTCTTCTACCTTTGCGATGATCATCAATTTATTGATGGGAGCAGATGCGAGAGATACTCGTGGTCAACAGAGGAGGGATGATCCCACTGCTTAGTCTGCCTGGGCTAGTTTTCATATTCTTAATGGGCTTTCTTTAGGGCTATGGCCCATGTACCTGTCCGCCTTTTGATTCCTATATATTCTGTTAGACTTTTTAACTAGTTTACTTTTGGCATTGTGGTGTGCCTAGGACTGTAGGGGTTGTGTTTAAGACCCCAGGACTACGCTGTTGTACTATTTGTGTGTGACGTTTCTTTTACTTATGCTTATTAATTAAATGAGACGTTACAGGTGTGCGATATCCAATACTGGTAAGTTTTTCAAATTTTAAAGCTTGTGAAGTTTTTCTAAAAGATTTTCTTTCTCCCTTTTCTTTTTCCCTTCCTCTCTTATTTTTAAACCTTTAATTAAGGTCTCAAAGAAACTCTCATTGCACCCCAACCCCATCTCCATACAATGCATCGCATCGCATCGCTAGACTCAACCGCACCGTTAGAATTATACTGCTCCGCTCTACCGCAACTGCACTGCATCGTGGCGCTTTGAACTTCATCATTAAGTCCGATCTTTGCGGAAGTAATAACATGATTTGGTTTGTTTCAATAAAAAGGTTAGGTTTTCTTCTCGATTTCATGTGGATGACTTTGGTCTAGATTGATTCTTGTCTTTAAATGTGTTCGCTTAGGAATTATATTCTTCAATTTTTTGTTCTCATCCAAAATATCTGAACTGAAGTTAAAATAACTATACACTGGCGTGACTATAACCTGATTGTTAAGGGGGAAAGCTATAGTACTTCACTAGATAAAATTAAAATGTGGGATTCATGATTTCAGGAAACAGTTTTATGTTTTGGGATTTTTACTTGATTAGGTACTTCATGATTCTGAAACTTACAATGTTCGATGAAGAATAAGAAGAATTACTTGCATTTCTATTAATTTTGAGTTGTTGCTATTATGCAGACTTTGTTACTGTGAGTGAAACAATGCCTAAGAGTTATTGTTTTCTGCTGCATCTTGCCACGATTTTATACTAATATGAAATGGTAATATTAATATATTTTTATAAACACATTTTCTAATATATATTTTAAAATAAATGACACTACTTATTAAATATTTTATAATTTGTGATAAATTTTAACTAATAATAGAATACATTAGTACTACTAACTCACTCTGCTATTTAAAATTGGATAGCATCAGATAATAATTATTATATTAGTGCAATACTAATTCAATGCAAAAGTTGGTTAAAGTTTCTAGATGTTTCTCTTTCTTTCATTGGGAAAAGTTTTAGTATATTCAATTAAGGGATGTTTATGGGTTGCATGCAGTAACTCTCCTACTAGAGGGATTTCATGTGTTTCTATGCTTAAAACATTTATATGTTGTTGCTTTTGAAAATTAAACCAAAAAATTAAGCCTGAATTAAAAAAATTGTAAATTATGAATGGTTTGGAAGTTGTTCTAGGAACAAGTTGATCCGATATATTTTGATTTTAACTTTATCTATTCTTTGTTTTACAGTCAGGCGCACGAGAAATACAAGTTTAAAGCAAATTACTCTGTAATCTACAAAACATTATGAGTGACAAGATTGGAATATCATCTACAAAACATTATGAGTGACAAGATCGAAATATCTCATGAAAAAGAGAGGATTAGTAAGCTTCGGGAGCTAACAAGGTTGAAAATTCTAGTCACTAACGGTTGAGAAGAAATCATTTTCTCAATTCGTATGAAGATTGAAAGAATAGACACAAAAATCTGGAAAACAAACAAATTCTAGGTTATTAAGGAAATACATTTGATATAATTGATGGATATACTTTGATCATTGTAGGATTGATTATCTACTTTCCTTTTTGAATATGTGTTGCAAATATTGGAGTTGTTTAGACACTCCGGAGAATTATTCATTTTCTTTGTTTCTTTTTTTATTGTGGACATAGGTTTATGGACATGACTTATAATAGAGAGCGAATAATTGTGAAGTAACTGTAATTAACAAAATAATATTTCTGGAAGATTAATATAACTACAAGAAATTAGTTGCGGATTAACGAGAATAAATTGTGACAAATTAGCTACAAATTAACTACGGATTAGCGAGAACAAAATTGCTAAAAATTAGCTACAAATTAGTTAGAACAAAATTACGACAGATTAGCTATGAATTAGCTAGAACAAAATTAGGACAGATTAGCACCATATTAGCTAGAACAAAATTACGACAGATTAATTACAGATTAACTAGAATAAAATTGCAACAGATTAGCTACGGATTAATAAAACTTATAAAAAAAATTTACTTTAATTATCGAGAGATTAGTAAGAGATTAACGGCTAATTAGCTATAAAATAGTGAGGGATTATATCCCTCTCTAATTAGCTATCTGGATTTAGCTAGAAACATTCCCTAGAAATTTAATAGTTAATCTATCGCAAAACATTTTAACTATTGATTAGCTAGGAAATTTTCTATAGCTAATTTGTAATTGTTTTGTAGTGAGTGTAGAGTTAGTGGTTTCGATCAAAATTTAGAGAGTATTTTATATGATAATATAATGAATCATGAAAAAAAATAGATTGAGTATTTCCTCTTGTGGTATATTGTGTTTATAGGCTTGTTTGGCCTAGGAATAAAGAACATATAAGCGATGCAATTACTTTAATCATATTTTATTACAAAGAATCTTTTTATCAATATATCAAAGCTTTTAGACAATAAATTTATCATTAATAATATAATCAACTTGAAATATCTTGGAGTCCTATTCTGAGTATATCTATGTCTGAGTATTTTGGTTTGATATACTTGAAATTCAAAAATAAGGTGTAGGTGAATCATGTTAATTGATGAACGAATTTTATTAATCTTTGAAGTTTGACATAAGTATTTTTTTTTAGTTATTGCATTTTCACAGTAACTTATATAATTTGTTAGTTCGCTTTTAAACACATAGAATACTCAATCTTATCTTTCATGAATTGTAATTGAATTTAAATCTTTTTTTTTTAAATCCAAAGAGGATAACATGAGCTTCAAGTAAAATTATTCATTCAAAATTGACTTTTTAAGCCATGTTAGGTGATAGGCGTAGGTAGATGAAATGCACTAGAGAATTGATGAATGTGGTTTTGTGCTCACATACATTGTTTTAATCTCAGCTTTCTTGAATTAATTGTCTTTAAATATAGGTTGATTTGCCTCTGCCAACAAATTGTAAACCCTCTGAGTGGCTTCATTTGGAGACTCTTCTAAATGACTATTGTCTTGTTGTTCAAATGAAGCATGTCGATTAAGAGCATCATTCACCATTTCTTGCATATACATAAATTGATCCGTCTCAGAGGTGTGTGCACCAGTACTTGAACTATGAAGGCAATTTTCTTGTGCAGTCAAATCAACAGAGGGCATTTCTTCACCATGAAATGTCCAAATCTTGTAATTAGGCATGAATCCTTTTTGGTATAGATGAACTTCAACCACCTGGTCTTTCAAAATTTTAGTGCATTGACACTTTAAGCATGGGCATCTAATCCCTCCATCAAGAGCATAATATTTATATTGTCGAGCCGTCCGAACAAAGTCTTCAACTCTTATAAGAAAATCTTCCTTAAAACCTCTTCTTCCAGGATAACAACGGTCATACATCCAACCACGGTGGATGGGAAATTCGGCCATGTCTTGGGACAAGCCAAAGGAGGAAAATGTTATGTTACACTATGCTAGTGCAACAAAATACAATTATCAATCATGGGACTTAAGTAATAAACCTATTACTACTTAAGCCCATGCATGTAGAAGGCAAAGATAGAGGGTGCATGAATAATTTCTTCATTCTAGCACACCTCTAGTTAACTTGATTTCAATTTTTGGACCAATTTTATAGTATTATTTTAGTCCAATAGCAATTCACATACAAATCATGATTAAGGTACCAATTATATAAAGCAATTGGATGGGAAATTCGGCCATGTCCTAGGACAGACCAAAGGAGGAAAATGTTATGTTACACTGCATAAGTGCAACAAAGGACAATTATCAAACATTGGACTTAAGTAATAAACCTATTACTACTTAAGCCCATGCATGTAGAAGGCATTTGATTTCAAGGTAGTTTACTTGATTTCAAGGTAGCAATTAAAGCAATTGGTATTTGCTATAATGATACTTCAATCATATATATTCAAACAACAAAAACAAATTACAATGAAAGCTACATACCAAAAACAGCAGAGAAGGGTTGAGGTTGAGTCAAAGAAGAAGGAACTACACAAAAAGAAGATATGATTTGTACCTGCAAAACAAGAAGTCATTTAGAAAGTTGACTAAACTTTGACTTTTTTAATTCAACCTTAAATGCAAGTGCAAACTGATGGAGAATGTCTAGGGTGCTTTAATACACATATTCTAATTAACAAAAGAAAGGTGGAGAAACGATCACAACTCAGAATTAACAAGGTAATTCGAGTTTGCCTAGTCAAAACCCAAAAAATGAACTAGAAATTGGCCAAAATGAGCTAAGACTACCAAATTAGTAAAGGAATTGCTAAGCAATGATGCAAACACAATCTAATTAGTATAAGAATGATGAAAACCAAGGCCAAAGTGAGGAATAACATGGAAAACGAAAATTCATATGTGGAGGCTAACTTTTGTGTCTTAGTTTATGCATAAGTAGTCTACCACTCAACTTAGTTAATATTTTTCTCATTGAATTAGAGTGACTAACTTTGTGGCTTAGTTTGATGTAGAAACAATGAACACATGGCAAAAAATGCAGCTGAAACAATGGCCAAAACAAACACTAAATTGGATGAAAATTTAAGTTGATCATGAGTTGACTTTTTGCATTTTTGCTCTAATATGATATCTATGAAAACTGGTCAAATCAGCATAAAGAACCTACTCAACAAACTTAAAATGACAAAAGGAACCTAAGAAATAACTCAAAACTAAAATCCTACCTAAAACTCAAACTTTCACTACCTAAAACCTCTAAAAACACACTAAAACTAGGCTAAAAACTATGGTTTTGCCAAATCATGGGTACAAGTGAATAGAAACTACCTAGACAAGGTTAAAATGACTTAAGAAAACTTAATCCTAACTCAAAAATAGTCTCCTAAAAGACTTACACTAAATCACTACCTAAAACAAAGACTACTCTACTAAATTAAGTCTCTTATATGTGCATGTACTACCCTAACCTATGCAACTTTAATCTAACTATCCACACAAGTTTCTAATGCCAAAATATGACTACAAAACAGCTCACACGACGAAAAATAACAACAACTCGAAATCTAAGTCCTTAAGACCTAAAACTACCACTAAACTATGCTAAAATTGTGAAAATTAAGAAATTAAGTACACTAGTGCATATAACTCGTATAAAACTACTTGGACAAGTTCTAATTAACAAAATAAAGGTGGAGAAAAGATCAAAACTCAGAATTAACAAGGTAATTCGAGTTTGCCTAGTCAAAACCCAAAAAATGAACTAGAAATTGGCCAAAATGAGCTAAGACTACCAAATTAGTAAAGGAATTGCTAAGCAATGATGCAAACACAATCTAATTAGTATAAGAATGATGAAAACCAAGGCCAAAGTGAGGAATAACATGGAAAACGAAAATTCATATGTGGAGGCTAACTTTTGTGTCTTAGTTTATGCATAAGTAGTCTACCACTCACAACTTAGTTAATGTTTTTCTCATTGAATTAGAGCGACTAACTTTGTGGCTTAGTTTGATGCAGAAACAATGAACACATGGCAGAAAATGCAGCTGAAACAGTGGCCAAAACAAACACTAAATTTGATGAAAATTTAAGTTGACCATGAGTTGACTTTTTGCATTTTTGCTCTAATATGATATCTATGAAAACTGGTCAAATCAGCACAAAGAACCTACTCAACAAACTTAAAATGACAAAAGAAACCTAAGAAATAACTCAAAACTAAAATCCTACCTAAAACTCAAACTTTCACTACCTAAAACCTCTAAAAACACACTAAAACTAGGCTAAAAACTATGGTTTTGCCAAATCATGGGTACAAGTGGATAGAAACTACCTAGACAAGGTTAAAATGACTTAAGAAAACTTAATCCTAACTCACAAATAGTCTCCTAAAAGACTTACACTAAATCACTACCTAAAACCAAGACTACTCTACTAAATTAAGTCTCTTATATGTGCATGTACTACCCTAACCTATGCAACTTTAATCTAACTATCCACACAAGTTTCTAATGCCAAAATATGACTACAAAATAGCTCACACAACTAAAAATAACAACTCGAAATCTAAGTCCTTAAGACCTAAAACTACCACTAAACTATGCTAAAATTGTGAAAATTAAGAAATTAAGTACACTAGTGCATATAACTCGTATAAATGTGAACATATCAGCATTGGTTTGTGAGTTGTGAAAATGGACATGGTTGTTTTGTTGGGAAAACAAAAGGGTGAAGGTGAGTAAGAG
>Ga0214543_1013007_pt1 | contig 10724 bp, 9 predicted proteins | sample CNSS2metaG_FD_160094 | JGI IMG/M metagenome (GOLD analysis project Ga0214543, IMG submission 160094) | Root nodule microbial communities from cowpea collected in UCLA plant growth center, Los Angeles, California, USA - CNSS2 | ecosystem: Host-associated > Plants > Roots > Nodule | place: USA...
ATACTATTATTAAAAAAATAATATATATATATATATATATATATATATATATATATATATATATATATATATATATATATATAACGAGATTATTTTAGCCGCAAATGGATCAACTCCGTATTCAGTTTAAATAGTTTTTCATCACTAATTTGTGACAATTTTTTTATACAATAAACCAATGATATTTTTTGGACACCAAATTATAAATTTGTTTACATACTTTAATAATGAAAAAAAGTGACTAATATTCAGAAAATAATAAACCAATTTTTATTTGTTATATTTACAGTATATTTTTACCTACTTATAAACACCTTTTTAAACAACTTATAAATGCTAAAATTTGAATCATGCTAAATAATAAAAAATTTAAATAAATAATGTTAGTATGAATTATTTGTTATATATATGTGGTTATTTTTATTTAATGTGTGTTGCATAAAAATATTATTTACTATAAACTTTAATTAGAATACATTTCATGTAAAGTATTAGAATCCCACATCAACTAATGAAAAAAAATCAAATCAATTTTATGAGACAAGATTTAAAATAAAATCTAATTATATATTATCATTAAAAAGTTATCTAGTTAAATTTTTTGGATTTATGATATAAGATACTACTGTATAACTATCAGATAATGTATAAATATAAATAAATACAAGTTTTACCTAAACTAATTTTATAATATTAAATTAAACCTAAATATAGCCTTCAAGTATAAAAGCAAATCTCGTCGCGTCATTCAACTTCAAGCCATTTGATTTTTTTAACGTGATGAAAGTAATTTTTATATAAGGAAATATAACTTTTAGGAAATTATTTATAGTTCATGGTTACGAGTCACGACATAACTTTTACATCATTAATAAAATAGAAGTGATGTCAAGTATGATGGTAAACTAATTATTATGAAATTAAAATAATTTTGTCATACATAAATACACAATCATTTATAATTTGAAGATAAAACAATAAATTATTTCCAATGTATTTTAATTATATCCTATAATTCAAGTACCATGCGACTGAATTGAAATTAATTTTTTAATCACATCAAAATAGTAGATGTCCCCAGTATTGTTAAAATTACTTTTATTTTTATTATTATTATTATTATTATTATTATTATTATTATTATTATTATTATTATTATTATTATGTAACAAGTCACCCGTTGAATAAACAAAGGCACTGAGATTTTGGTCAGCATAAAATTATTTGAACCATCCAACATGTTTAATCGTCTAAAGTTTTACTCATTCAATTATTGCTGTACGCACTCCTTGATTATTATCAACAACTACAGGACCATTAGCTTCTTGGGTTAAAAGAAGACCAAGTAAAAATAAATTAGGAGAATTTAATTATAATTGTTTGTTGAAGAAAATAGAAAGAAAAACTAAAAATGAATAGATTCTATTAATACATTGTATTTTATTTTTTAATTGTTCTATTTCTTCTTTATCTTTCATTTTATATTTTTCTTGAACCAAACGTTTTTAGCTTTTATTTTATCTTTTTTATTCCTGTTACTTCTTGGGGACTTTAAAAACATTTTTTTTTCATTATTTCGTCATTTTATTTTCTGCTCTCTATGTCAATAAATTGTTGATAAACGCGTTTCAAAGGAAAAAATATGATTCTTTTATTGATCTTTAAAAGACAAGAAAAAACAGTAAAATAAAAACAATTCATAAAGGCACCGCAGGAGAATAGAATAGTAAGATAGAGTCTGCACTATACCTAATCGAGTTGTTGTGTAATATCAGAGTTTACCTTGTTAGTTTCCCACCCTCACCTTCCCTCTACCAAATCCACTGTCCTTTTTATTCATGTAAGAACTTTCCTCTTTCAAAAAACAAGTTTCACTGCTCAAAAACTTTCTCAGAATGAAGGTAACCAAAACTTATATGCCTGCTTTGCTTTCTTACATTAATATTCACATTAAATATTCATATGATTGCCTCATCGTTTTTCTGAATCCTTTCAATTTCGCACATTAATCCATCATTTCCTAGTGTGTATCGAAAATCCATATGATGTTTCATTTTCTGCAGAGGCTACACAGTAGCATTGGAATCCGTGATTTCCGACCGCAGCTTGTGCTAATCGCATTCTGTCTGTTCACCTGTTCGTCTGCCTCCAAGGTCGTTTTTCTAATAAAGGCTGAATTTCTAATTTCTAATAAAAGTACATTAGATTTATTTTTTATGTTGTTGTGACTGAGTCCGAGGTAGCAGATCGGAGAAACTTGCGGGTCGGACAACAAATGCGATGCAGGACTCAGCTGCCAGACATGTGCCGCGAATGGAAATACCCGACCAAGATGTTCGCGGATACAACCTTTGAATCCCAGTTCTAAGGTTAGGGGTCCTTTTCCCAATTTTTCTGTTTCAGAGTTCGAATCAATGTTAATGGTTTTGGGTTTTGAATTTTGGATTTTGGATTCCGTTCAGGTGAATGGATTACCGTTTAACCGGTATTCATGGCTCACAACTCATAATTCTTTTGCTCTTGCCGGAGCTAGATCGGCCACCGGTTCCGTCATTTTAGCACCGATGAACCAAGATGACACTGTTGCTGAACAACTCAAAGTAAGATTCTCTGTCCCTGTTTTTTAATCATAATAATCTGGAAATGGGAATAGGGAATAATAATGTGCAGCCAGGGATTAAACAAAACAGAGAATAGCGATTATTTGCTTGCGCTTGCTAATTGCTCAGGGATTGAAACTTAGATTCTATTTAACAGGTATTAAGTTATTGATTAATTAGTAAATTTGGAATATGGCATACGACAACCAAGAAAAAAAATGTACTCAGCAATTTTCAGAAGGGTATCTTTTTGGGTTTCGCAATTCTCAAAGGGTGATTGCGTATATATAACTTTTCTATAAATACTTATTAATTAAGAAATTATAAATAATAACCTCAATTTTACATTTTATCTATAAACTATCATCATTTTATGAATTTTATTATTTATGTTTTGTACCTCATATTTTATCCATGGGTTATTAGATTTCTAGTAAAGTAATGACGTCTTATAAAAAATAATACAAAGTCAACAAGATTGTTTTGAAAAATTTGACGCCAAAATTATGTTATTTCTTTTTTTGGGATGCATCATTAATTGTGAAAATTAAAAAATATTACGGGAAGATACGTAAATAACAAACCTACGTGGCAAAGCTCAGAAATAAATAATAAAAATAAATTTATAAAGTTCGTAAAATTTATGCTGTTAACACTTTTCTTTCAAAAAAATATAATAATAATAATAATAAGGGTTTTAAATTTATTTGAAGAGGCTTGTTTCTAAAAGTAGTAATCTTAACATTTTTTTTTAATTTCCTTAAAACCAACAAAAAAAAATTGAAAGGAATTTATGCATTTTGCAAGGATTACTAAGCTTCTGGGCATATCGACATGCATTGGGCGGGTTTCATCCCTTTATTGTTTTTGTCTTTGTTTGCATTCGTTTACCATGTGAATCAACATTTTTTAATTGGTATAGTCAGAAGCCAAACGCGCCAGTAGTTGTTGGATAAATTTATCAATTTGTATTCTATAAATTATGAATTTGTATTTTATAAATTATAATTGAAACATCGAATATCTTATTTTTGGATATAAAAAAAATACAATTATCACAGAGCATATATAGAGCTTGCTTTGGGAATTGGTACTCAACCTCCGTTTGTCTATTAGAAAATAAATCACTGTCACTCAGTTTTCCTGCATAAACAAATGGATGCTTAAGTGCTTATTTGCTTATGGCAGTATTGATTTTAACAAATTCAATTTTAAAGTTTTATGTGAACTAATATTAATCTTAATCATATTTTTATTAAATTGTGTAGAATGAATTTTGTAACTTTTAAACACAGTGGCCCTTTTTGTTTGAAAAACATAGATGGCCAGTGTGAATCATGTGCCACTTGCAAAATAATTCAAGCATACACTAGCTGTCTTGTCTTTTTGACTTTTTTTTTTTTAAGAAAAAAAAGAGAATAAGTCTTGGAGGGGTATGCGTTTTTTAACAAATAAGTAGTACACTTTAAGTTTAGTTGCTGATGTGATGAATGAATTAATCACATTAGCAATGTAGTATAATCCATTTGAATTATTCGACCGGTTAAATTCAAGATAAAGATCTTGATGAATTTGAGAAAAAAAATGTGAAAATGTTCCTTTAAATTTAGGGATGTAGTGTAAAAACAAAGCACTAACATTATTAGAATAGTTTAATGTTTGATGTTTTAATATACGATTATGAATCCTTTGTAATTTTACTCACAATCTCTTTGCTTCTTGACTTTTTTTTTTATTGGATCTACGACAGAACGGCGTGAGAGGATTCATGTTAGATATGTATGATTTCCTGAACGATGTGTGGTTATGTCACTCCGCCCAAGGCACATGTTACAACTTCACTGCATTTGTAAGTGCGTGGAAAGGGACCCTGCTTTGTTCAAATTTATAATGTACGACATAGAAGTTTGGTCGAAAATATTTGTCGTGTTGTAACATTGAAATTTCCATACGAATGTGCAGCAACCTGCCATAAACGTGCTTAAAGACATGCGGTCATTTCTGGATGCAAATCCATCTGAAATTATCACCATCTTCATTGAGGACTACGTCAAATCCTCTCAGGGTCTAACAAACTTGTTCAAAGCTTCGGGGCTGAGCAAGTTCATGTTCCCAGTGTCTCGCATGCCCAAGAACGGTGGAGATTGGCCAACTATTGATGACATGGTTCAGAAGAATCAGCGCCTAGTGGTCTTCACTTCCAAATCAACCAAGGAAGCTTCCGAGGGCATTGCTTATCAGTGGACATACGTTGTAGAAAACCAATGTAAGTTCCCTACCTGCCTCTGCATTTTTGTCGGAAACATGTTTTAAAGACACATTTTTTCTGAGTGTTGATTATTGATCACTGTTAACTTATGCGTGGGAATTACAGATGGAGATGGGGGGATGAAAAGTGGTTCTTGTCCAAGCCGTGCAGAATCACCTGCGATGAACACGAAGTCTAGATCGTTAGTTTTGGTCAACTATTTTCATTCTGCTCCTAATCGAACTCAAGCCTGTGCTGATAATTCGGCTCCACTGCTTTCCATGATGAAGACTTGTCATGATGCAGCCGACAATCGTTGGCCAAACTTCATTGCTGTTGATTATTACCAGGTAGTTTTACTTGTCTAACTTCTTATCAAATCACTCATCAGTTTAATCATTAATTACTCTCCACTTAGCCTAAAAAACATTCGAAATTTATTGATGATAATAATGATGTTTTAAAGAGGAGTGATGGCGGAGGAGCACCAGAAGCAGTTGATGAAGCAAACGGCCATCTCACTTGTGGGTGTGGCAACATTGCCTATTGCAAGGTTTGGTTTCGATTTTCTTTCACCTCATGTGTAGTGTAGTTACTACTTATTACTGCATTTTTACCTATGTAAAGTAACGAAATTTTGATCCTATATTGCGAAATGTAGAGAGATTAAAGTATTAAACTCTAGCAAAATGTTCATCGGAAACCTTAGCTCTCAAAACTAACCTAGTATTTAACTGTCTATCAATGAAATGCAGGCAAACGCTACGTTTGGCAATTGTGATGTTCCTCCCATTTCTCCACCTCCTCCTGCGTCAGAAACACCCTCCGACAACCAGCAGTCCGAAAATAATAATCATGCAAACAATGCTTATATTGGTAGAACAACCAAGTTCATGCAAACGGTTGTGGTGATTTTGGCTACGATAACTTCGTTGGCATGGTTATAGAAATGTTATTAGTTTTGAGTAGTTTCTTATCATTGAAGATATGCGTGCATGTATGTTGTAAACGTAGTTCAAAATGGTTCGGCCAATTTGATTCCTAGTATTGTATGGAATCTGGGTCATTTTTCATCACACGACACACTTTATGGTTGTCTTCTGACTCGGTTTGTTTGATGATTGACATCCTAAAATACTAATCAAAATCTTGCTCGTGAAAGCACTCCTTCTATAACACTTGTTTCTCAAAGGTCATTAATTTTAAGGTAACTTGCTTTAAGAATATCGTCGTAGCCGTCTAACATTTGAAAGGAAACAGTTCCCCTTAGTTTTTCTGTGAAACTCATTAGTTGGTGCAACAGTTCATGTTTTCCTGAATTAGTATTATCAAGAAAAATATATTCAGTCAGTTTTTCAGCTTACTGTTTGAATTTTAAGGTTAAGCTTTATCCTGAATTTCAAAAGTACAGTTTTTTTTTTGGGGTTTTCATCATCTGTGCAAGGAAGTGACTTTCATCGTCCCGTGAATTGCCCATACTATAACGTAAAGTTCATTATAACTTTTTAAACAAAAATTCTTATATTCCATCCGACTTGCATTTTACACTGAGTGCTTAAAAAGAACTTCCAAAAAGTTATGCAGGCTTGCAAAGTAGCAAGCTGTTTGTGGTAGAAACTAGACCGCCCCAACCGATCGACAATGCCCATTATACACACACACACACATAAGAATTTAAGTCAAATTTAAAAAATATGAAAATTGCCACCCAAAGGATCCATCTTCATTCATTCACTCATTCGTTTGTGTCTGGCAGGCACTTAGCACTTACCACGAGAGCTGGAAATTTTAATTCTACACGTATCACAAGTTAATAATCGTATATAAATTGGAAAAAAAAATGAAGACTAGACACAGGTAAAGCTTCGTTTTTGTTTATTTTTTCTTTACCACCATTCGACTTTTAGTAAGTGGAGGCAGGGGAGAATAGAAAGACTGTTCGTGTCACATTTTGCGAAAGAAAAAGCAGTGAAATGAAGTGATCACTGATGCAGGCCTAAGTACTGGTGAATATAAGGTTGTAACAGGGACCGTAGTACGATTGTAGCTCCATTAGACTATAAACAACATGGAAGCAAAGATACAGAACAGGACTAGACACCAAAACTTTGATGCAGCAAATTTATTAAATAATAAGTAACTTCTATGTTACATGAAAATTGATATACTATTAACTAAAAACCATAGATGCTAAATTAAAATACAGATATCAGTGTTCTGCAAGTTAGCATTACTCAGTATAGTGCAATTAATGCCATTATTTATCTAATCATTGCGGCATCCCATTTTTTATTTGTATGGATGTTTAGAAATGATAAAAAGAAACAAGATAGAGGCGTCCAAAGGTAAAGAAAAAGTATCAGTGAAGTATCAATGCTTCTTAGATACATACACTGCATATGGTCCATTGCAGAAGTATTCAAAGCCAAATGCAATGCTAAGGTTGCCCAGTTACCCTATTGCTTTAAGGTTGCTCAGTTCTTCATTCATGATCTATTGCTTTAAGGCCCTAATTCTCGTTTTTATCACTGTAGACATTCTGAGGGCAAGATGGAAAATGAAAATAACAAGGAAGTACATATCAAAGTTGTATCGGATGTTTTGAAATTTGAATACTTAACCATGGCTACATCTTTTAACATTGCACACCCTCCCTCTTATCTCTTTTCCTGAATACAAAGAAGGTTAATCTGGATCCTAAAAGCTCTTACACGCTAAGACCAGCAACAACGAACTCATCTTTCCATAAATAAACTATGTCACAGCACAAATTTACTAAGGTTAAGCACTTAAGCCCCAAGTGGAATTCAAATTTCTAAATGGCAATAGGTTAAAATCATCAAATTTAGTTCAAGATCCCAACAATCTTGGCTTATGTAACTAGACACCATTTCCAGGCATTCACATCATGATCCAAAACACTACACAAACTTCAGCTTAGCAGAATCAGATGCACTTCTGAGACAACTCTAACAATCGGGGAATGAAAGCACAAATCCATTACCAGTGTTAAACCATATCAATCCAAGGGCCCAACTTTAACCCAAACATGTCACCAAATTATACAACCAGCAGTAACTAAAACTATTTTCAGAGCGACGTTTAAAAAGAGCTTCATTGTCATTGGGCTAAACATTTATTGAGAAACATAATCGCACAATAATGCATTACAACAACAGGAAACAATTGCCTCATGTAATAAAAAATCAATCAAAATTCCTCTGTTTAATCCGTATTTCTTCCTAATTATTACTCTATAAAAATTCTCATCCTATAGTTAAATAATCCATCCACATCCCTAAAAAATGACGACACTCTATCTGTAATTTCAAAAATTGATCAATACCGTGAATATCCTATCTAGGTGGTCTTGGGTGCCTCCGCCGCTACGCCGGCAGCGGCAGCTTCTTCAATAATCTTCTTATTCTTCTCAATAGCAGCGGCAACTTCTTTCGGCATATACTTCTCATCGTGCTTAGCGAGAACCTCCGCGGCACAAAAATAACACTCTAATTTCCTCGCCTTCTCGGACACGTTATTCGTCGACACCTCCTTCTTTATCTCCTCCGTGAACGGTTTCACGATCCCTTCCACCACCACGGAATGCCCTTCCCTGAACAAATCCGGCAAGGACCCCTCGTACCGGACCACGATGTCAGTGATCAGATCGGTGATGACGAACTCCACCTCCGGCTTCGACGCCGGGTAAACCACGCTGCCTTCGAGGACCAAGCCACCCAACCGGAACCGCGCCTTGGAGGGATTGGTCGCGTACTTTTCAAGCGCGTCTGTGGGAGTGATGTAGAACACCAACTGGTCTTGAAAGTTGTTGAGCACGATCACCACGAACCCCGCGAGGCCGCTGAAAGTTAGGGCGTAGGCCCAGAGGCGCCGCGTCTGGAGCTGCCGGGCGCGCGCGCCGATGTCGACCGACTTCCGCGGGCGTGGCGCCGCGCGGCGCGCCGTGGAGAGGAGGCGTTGGGATGAGAGGAGTGGCGGCGAGGGTTGGAATGGAGGGCGGCGGAGGGAAGAGGGGAGGAGTGAGGCGGTGCGAAGGAGATGGGATCTGAATCGCAGGGCGAGTGATGAAGCCATTTGCAGTGGTAAAGTGAAAGAGAGTAGAAAAATTATTGTTGGAATTAGGATTTTTGAATTAGACTAAGCCGCCATGGCTGAAGCTGAAGCGGAACAACGCGATGTAACGGAGAAGTTTCTCGTGCTATTGAATTTGCCCATGAAATGAAAAAGAGGAAAAGAAAGACAAATAGAATCATACTAGAGTGAATAGTCCCTCTGCCCAACTTAATTTAATTTTACAGTAATTACTTCCCTTTTAATTTCTTTTTTAATATGTTTTTTAATATATACAGCGTTCACAATATTGCGGCAGCGCATCAAGAGTGCAGGCCCAGAAGACATGGGCCTCCAAAGCCTTAATTGTAAAGTGGGCTAATATAGGGTATTTCTTTTCAAACCCCACAGATTACTAGAAGTATTTATAAGAAGAAGATATGCAAGATAAGATGTTATTGCATTGTTTTTCAATTCACCACCCCCACTCCATCAAAATTGAAGAAAAGTGAGTAATCTGTGGTGTGAGGGAAGAGTAGAAGAAGAAAGAATTGGGATATTTTGAAGGGAGAGATAAAAAAGTACTTTTCGTGGACCAATGACGCAATTCATCTCTTTCTTAATTTATTTGAGTTGCACTTCCTTCCACTATTGGAATACTCAAACCCTCCTCCAACACCTTTCATTAAAATAAAAATAATATAATAATAAGTACCATGAATGTATAAATATACTGCTCTCTCCCCCTTCATTTCACCATCAATTAATCTTCCTTATTATTATTATTATTATTACTATCATGTTCATGGATTCTCAAGTGTTGCTAGGTGTTGCACTTTCATCTTTGGGTGGTTTCAGCACTTCCATCGGTGCTGCCTCTTTTCTCTCGACTTTCATTCATCATTCCATCACCCTCTTATCATATTTTTCAAAATATACGAACCCATGTTTTTAATTTATGAAGGCCTGAGTTTATAAACCTAATTCAAGATCGTGTTTTTATTTGGATATATGTTTTCAATGCAATCCCCTCTATATTTGTAGTTAAAATTTGAAGAAACAAAAATATTTGTAACTTTTCTGAGTTGTAGATTTTGACAAACTTAAAAGCATTGCATGTATAATGTATTAGGTTGGTTACGCTACTGCGTTTAAACACTTAAGTAAAATGTCCAAAAATATATTCATTGTTATTGTGAGTTTTGTATATGGAACAGGTGCACTTTTCGTAATCCTTAGTAAAGCTCCAAGTTTGAAGGTGCTTGGACTGTTGCAGGTGAATTTTGTCGTTCCAACTCGAAAACTTTGTTTTATCTGTTTTGAAGGATAAAACAGATAAATTTATTAAGATATATTTTGGCTTTTTTTTTTTTCAAATTCTCACTAGTCAAATTAGATAAAAAAGACAAATCTTTAACATAAAACTTTAAAGTTTAATATACATTTTTTTTATATAACTTTCAATATAAAATCTTATTTAGTTTAGTTTATTTCTAAAAAAAGGAAAGATCTAGAGAAAGAAAAAAAAAAGTATAGAAATTGAGGATTGAAAAGGTAAAACATATCACAAAAATAGAGAAAAATTTGACGACTTAGATGTTTCTTATAAGAATGTATATGAAAATAATTAGTATGCTTTGCAAAAGATATCAATTATCATTTTAATATTTATGTTTTTATAATAAAATATTAACTTTTATTTTAAATATATTTTATAAAATGAATTTATATTTAGAATTTTTTTAAAAATTACTTTTTAAATATATGAATATACATAAAAATTTTATTTTATATATATATATATA
>Ga0214543_1013016_pt1 | contig 10711 bp, 4 predicted proteins | sample CNSS2metaG_FD_160094 | JGI IMG/M metagenome (GOLD analysis project Ga0214543, IMG submission 160094) | Root nodule microbial communities from cowpea collected in UCLA plant growth center, Los Angeles, California, USA - CNSS2 | ecosystem: Host-associated > Plants > Roots > Nodule | place: USA...
TATATATATATATATATATATATATATATTCACATATATGGTTATGGTCATAGGCATCTTATAGTCATGGTTATTGAGAGATTGTGGTTTCATATATATGACTATATGACATTAGTCTTACACATATAAGACCTTAGACACCATTTTAATTCCAAAACCTTAAGGCAATGTTGTTATGGGTCTTTATTCTTATATAGTGTTTAACTTTGTCTTTTCTATCCAATGTGAGATTTTGACTCACACTTGAACTATTCGCAACAGTTTTGTGATTCTTGTTTTTTTTTTTTTCGTCGTATAAATGTAGTATTTATAGGTAGAAGGTAGTAAAATATGAGTAAATGGTAATAAATCTGATTAAATAAAATTGCAATTGGTAATAAAGTTCAAACCTTTATAACCCATAAATAACATTTATCCATAAAATACTAGTCCATAAATATATGAGTACCAGTAGAGTAATTTATTTATTTATTTTTTAAATTATATTAAGTATTTTCAACAATTCCCACATAATTTAAAAAATAAAATAAAACAAACATATCATCTTTTATAAAAACAAAATATTGTATTTTGGTTTAAGGAACCTTCCGGATTTGAGCCTTACACCTATTGCTTATAAACTTCCATCCGAGAAAATGCAGAGACTTAATTGTTTGTAACTGTATTTCAATAAATAACACATATAATATCAGTGTTCATTTTAAGTTCTAATTAGTAGTTGTACATTATGTCCATGTGCATGTATCTTGTTTCATTAGTGTCACTTAGAGACTTGTCCACGTCTCAAAATAGTGGCTCCACCATCACACTCATTAGGTAAACCCTTAAGGGGATGGTTTGTGACTCATACCTATACAATAATTGTCATTGTATTTATTAAGTGGTAATTTTTTTTGAAAAAATAATAAAGCATAGCAATGCACAATGCACATACATCAACTTTATTATTGCTACAATTTATAGTACATATCGCCATAGGAATGAGACATAACATTTATTCATATCATTCGGTGTACTTTAGTCAACAACAACTTTGTTCTTATCCATTGAACTCCATTTCATGGGATCACCATTCATATGGATATTGGTGTTCATTATTGGTCCTAATTTATGGACTTTAGTCTCATCTCCCTCGACAAATTATGTATTTGTTAATGCATCAACCCTTTGGTAAGGAGATCTGCAATATTTGTTTTGACTTGACAAACTAAAGAAAAATAACATCATGAGTAATAAGTTTCTAATATGTCTTATATGCATATGTCTTACTCTTATATGCCTTTTTTTCATTAAATTTTGCTATAAACTTTATATATATAACAACTTGAATATCACAATGCAATAAGAGGTAGGTTTATTTAACTATGGTAAACCATATAGAATTTTTTTAAGAAATTTTGCTTCAGCACTAATAGTATCTAAAATATGGCAAGTAGAATACAGAGTTACCTCACATATTTTTAGACAAACTAGAACTTGTAACATAACATTTACCATATCAAACAATATTTTTCTCGCTACACCATTAAATTAACACTATATGGAGATGTTATTACAAAAATCAATCATTTCTAAAGACATATACTCATCATTGTCCTCAAATTGGCTAGCCAATCAAGTCAGTCTAAGCATCTCAAAGGAAAATAACTCCATATTACGTGACCAATCATGATTAGCAGGTAGTTAAGATTAATAAATCAAAGTCCAACGAGGTAAAACCTATGAACACTACTATAAAAGGCACATTTTACAAAACATATGCTTACGTTATTCTTCTAACATTTGACTTCAGTATCTCGGATTGACTCTAGCATTAGAGTGTCTTTTGCAGCCACGTTCCCCTTCTTGCATTCGACAGTTGAGGATGAGATACCACTGAAGTGAAGACCTTGGAGCCAAGATGATCATTTAAGAGACTTTGCAGGATATATATTTTCCTCGTAAGAACACTTTTCAATTTGTAGTAAAATCATTGATCCTCTAAAGTTAGATAAACTTCAAGATGAGATTGGTATTATCTAATGTCATTTGAAGATTTTTTCCCCTACCTTTGTTTGACATCATCGTGCATTTACTTATTCATTTGGTAAAAGAAATTAAATTTTGTGGACCAATATACTTAAGATAAATGTATCATTTTGAGTGTTATTATAAACTTTTTGGAAGCGTATGTCAATAATTAATATTATTAAGAAAATTTGATGATTAAGAAGTATATTATTGAAGAAAGTATTGAGTTTTGTTTAGCGTACATGGCGAAAGCAAATCCTATAGAACTTTCACCCAAAATAATGCATGATAAACGTTCTTATAGTGCACATAAGGTGTACATGTGGTAGTCAAATCTCGTGAAGAAGTTTTACAAGCACATTTTAATATATTGAACAACATAGATGGGGTTATAACTTACTTATTTGCCCACAAAATCATTATGAAAGGCAATAACTCGAGACAATTATAGAAATGAATGTTGATAAAGCATAACATGAGTTTCGTGCCTTGGTTTAAAGTTGAGGTCTTGAACTATTCAACAGCATCTAAGACATTAATATGGTTGTCGAATAGACCCCCAACTTATTAACCATTATATATAAAAGAGTTAAAACAAAAACATATATCATCAACTACTTTGTTACAAGGGGGAACAAATATATTTTACAGCATAAGTTCACGGGTTAATGCAGTTTTTTCGTTATCAAATTATAGTTTATCATCTATAATTGTAATTTATAGTTATTTTCAATGCAAGCATCATTGGCAACTACTTGTGATATTCTTCATTGATCATGTTGCTGCATGATTCTACTCATTGCACAAGAAACATCATGAGTATAAAATTTTGAAGGAAGCACAAGTGCAAGATCGTAAATACTAACATGCCTACATCTCAAAGCTTTTATTACTTTTGTCCAATTATAGTTGTTTGATTATTTTAGTTTGTCAAAAACATGTTAATTATGTTGGTATTGAAGTGTAACAAACAAACTCGTGGGTATGAGTATGGATGTTATGAAATGCAATGTATGATAATCATTATTCAAGCTAGTATTGAAAGAGGTCGAGACCGTGTAATTATTTAACTTATTAATAATTAAACAACCTATATGTACTTGTGTACTACTTTAAGTTATTATTTCTTGTAGTATTTCAAGAATGTTCATATGTTTGATTCTAAATTCGTCGACTACAATCCATGTAGACAACTTATTTCATTAATTTTTACAACACATTAGATTAGATGATATTACATAACTTTGTAAACCTCTCTTTGTAATTTTACCTTTCACTTATGAATTTTACCTTTTAAATTATCCAATTTTTATGGTTCTAATACCTTTTTATGATTCCATATGATATTATTCTAATACCATGACTCTGATACCATGTTAAAAAATTGACATTAAACTCAATTCAACTTCACAAAACTGAGTCGTAGGACATGGTTTGCAATAATTTATATATTATGAATTGACCTTATCTCTAATAAAATTTTCAATATTTATTTTATTTTTTTTCAAAAAATATAAATATTAGTCACTAATATTAGTTACCTAAGTTTTGACTATCAAAAGAATTGGTTTCTAAATAATAAATAAATTTTTAAATTTATCTCTAAACATAATTTTTTTTTCTATAAAACTAATCAATAATTTTCTTGTAATGTACCTAATAAAAATTAAAACAATTTGTATTATATAAATAAAATTAATTTTACAATAATGATTTTATCTCGAAGAATCTTTCATAATATATTTCCAAGTTACATGTTTCGTTTTTCTTGAGATAAAAAGGGTTAGAAGTTAGAAGTAAAAATGAAAAGGTTTTGTGAATGGAGGATGTAATGGAAGTCCTAGAAGTTATATTACAGTGGTAAATGGTGATGTGATGGGAACAGAGAGAGTGATAGTAGTAGAAAGTAGAAAGACTAGAAGTATGTTATACTACTACTACTACTCTTAGCTGAATGCATGAATAGGGTAGCTATGTTATAGGGTGTACATGAAAGATGTCAGGTTCTGTAGTTGTGTTTGGATGGAAATTCACAAAAATATAATAAAAATTTCATTTCATTTGATTTGTGGTTTGAAAAGAAAGGTGTCTGTACAAGTAAGCATCATCCACCACCACGTTCAACCCTCTTTTCTTTTGTCAAATTAGAGAGAGACAGCCTTAGACTCTGCAACCCCATGAATGGAGAGAGAAAGATAGTCACACGTGTGAGTGAGTAAGCTCATTCCAGAGAATGATTATGGTAATAGTATAATGACAGCATCTCATGAATCTCACTTAGGACAAGGAGTAATACTTAACAAATAAATAATATAATAATACTTCTCTATACTGTTTTTTCCACATTTCTCAGAGGGATAAAACCTACCCTTGCAACTTCACTCTCATCCATGTAAACCCTTACCAACACTTTCTTTTCTAAAGTTCGATCACACTTTAATCTTTTCAAAAATGTAATCAAGATTACGTATTACCAACACTCCTATTATGTATTTATATGTAATAATAAAAAATATAAGTATAATCTATCTATATATATATATATAAAATAAATTTAATTTCAAATTTAAGACAAAATAACATTATTTTATTTAAAAAATTGAGATTAAATTGAATAAAAAAATAAATGTGAAAATTAAATTAACATAAAGAAATATACATAGAAACTAGATTGAGATTAAAACATTGATATTTGGTAGTGACATGACACATACCACTACCTTGTCACGTGGTATTGTCAGTACCATGTGTTTATAAATGAAAAAAAAATACATGTTGTTATGGGTATTTGCAGATAAAATTCGTGATGGATAGTTAGTATCCGTGAATATTTGTTACCCGCAAGTATTTTAATATCCGTTTATAAACGAGTCAGGTACGAGTATCATATTATCCGTATCCACGACCCGTTATCCATAAAAAAATAATTAAAAATAAAAATAAAATTATGTTTTATTAAATTAAATTTAATTAAAATTAACATTAAAATTTATTTTATTAGATTAAATTAAATTTAAATTTAAATTATATTTTATATTACATGTGTTTTTTAATTTTATTTAAATTTACTTTTAAATATTTATAAACTATTTTTTTTTAAATATTTGTGGATATCCACGAATATTTTTTAAATGGATACTCGCACGAGTAGCGGGTGAATTTTTTAGTTGCAGGGAGACAATATTTATGTCTGACCCGATCCGTTGTCATTCTTACATGTGTCACACCAGTGACATGACATGTGATAATTTTTTTTATAAAAAAAATTAAACATTAAAAAGAATAACAAAATGAAAAAAAATGCATATTAACACGTAAGACACCATTAACATGGTTAAAAAAATTGAAAAGGACCAAACAATTTTTCAAAAGTTAATTAAACCTATTTTTTATATGTCAAATAATTTTTCATACAAATTTGAGTTGTTTATATCATACATTTGATAAAATTTTAAAAATTAAAAGTTTAATCTTTATTACCATTTAACACAAAAGAAAAATTCAATCCTACTTAATTAAAAGAACAATATTCATTAATTTTTTAAATTTAAAAATTAATATATATTAAAATTTGAAAAAAAAAAAATTTTGTGTTTAAACTTAAATATTATAAATATACTTAACTCAAGCATTATCTTGCTATTAACTTATAATTATTACTAATAAAAGAGTTGAAATAAATTATTTATATCAAAGATTAGGTGAAAGAAAGTTTGCGATAAAGATGAATAATTATTTATGTTCTAGACCGGATTGCAGTGAATTATATATTGATGTATGTTATTTAGATAAACTAAGGAGATTTCATTCTATAGTAACATGTTAAAAAGTTTTTGTGAAGAATGTTGATGGAGGTTTATAGAAGTTTCCAATGTTTAGTTTTCAATAATTTTTTAAATCAAGTTGTTTTTAAAAAAATAGTATTTGTGAAAACTATATCACAATTTTCCATTGTATCTTGTAATTTGTTACTATAATGTATTGCGTGATAATGAAAAGCTTTTTAACTCAAGTAAAACTAACTTTTACTTGCAAGAGAAATTTATTTTAGTTTCTATTTCCATTTTATAAATAAGTCTATTCAGACCATTTTGTTTTTCTTTGTTCGTCTCTATTAAATAACAATAATACCTATTTATCTTTGGAAGTTCACTTTCTCGCGGCCCACGTCCCAAAATTGTACTAATGGTAAAACAAATATAAAAAAAAACAAATGATCTTTTCAAGTTTCGCAATCTTAGAAATGCGTGAAATTTTCACATTTGGTGAAAAAAAAACACTTCACACTTTACACTAGTGGTGTTGTCCAAGTATCTTTGCCCCGCTGAAAAATCTTTTCCTCTTCAACTTCCTCATGCTACACTGTTTCCAGCATAGCACAAAAACATTGTTGGTCGCATGAGCGCTGTGGAATGGTAACAGTTGCAAACCCAACATCATCATCAACAACAAGAACAACAAACATTTGCGTCACGAAATTATGAAATGAAGTCATGGCCAGCAGCAAGTGTTGCATGATCTCTTCACAGCAAAACCAGAACGCCCCCACATGTTACCCTTTTCCATCTTCTCCTTCAATGGGAATGGTCTGTGCAGACATGATGGGGTCTCTCTCTCTTGCCACTGTTTCAAATGCTCTTTCGTCTCAACAAAGCTTTGGTTATGGCCATCATCATCATGGACATGCTTCTGGAGTGGAAAATGGAAGGAGCACAAGCTGGAGTTTTCCCTTCATGAGGGAGTTCCTCTCCTCAAACTTTGAAGACTGTAGTGATGTTGGGGCTGGGGAGAGTAACAGTAATGAGAAAACAAACAACAATGGGAAGTTCAGTGAAGAAAGTAACCCTAACGAGAACCTTCTCAGTGGGAAAGAGGTAGATAGTGGACACTCTAAGCTTTGTGCAAGAGGGCATTGGAGGCCTGCGGAAGATTCCAAGCTCAAGGAACTTGTGGCTCTTTATGGCCCTCAGAATTGGAACCTCATAGCTGAAAAGCTTGAAGGAAGATCAGGTGTGGAAGAAAACAATTCCAAAGTGCAAAATGATAGCCAATTAACACAGTTTATATTGTTGTGGGTGTATTGTTTGAAAGAGAGGAACATATGTTGTTGGCATTTTCTTGTCTTTTGTCAAATTCCGTTGATTTCCTTTGATGTGATTTGTTTTGTATTTGAATTAGGGAAAAGTTGTAGGCTGAGGTGGTTCAACCAGTTAGATCCAAGGATCAATAGAAGAGCTTTCAGTGAAGAGGAGGAAGAGAGGCTAATGCAGGCACATAGAATTTATGGCAACAAATGGGCCATGATTGCAAGGCTTTTCCCTGGGAGAACAGATAATGCAGTGAAGAATCACTGGCATGTTATAATGGCCAGGAAGTACAGGGAACAATCCAGTGCTTACAGGAGGAGGAGAATGACCCAATCTGTTTACAAAAGGGTGGAGCAAAATCCAACCTTTGTTTGCAACACCACGGAACAAGAACCATCATCTTCTTATTGTCTCAATCTCCTCCATAATGGAGTAGGACTCACAAATAACGTGCCTAGTTTCCCATCCTTCCATGGAGTAGGAGGTTCTGGTGAGGTTGTTGATTTTGGCTTAAATGCTTCTCCACAAAACATCACTGGTGCGAGAGAAACAATGTCAAACACCCTACAAGTTGGCTTCTGCGCTCAACCTCCACAAGCACCATTTGATTTCTTCTCCGGTGAATCCTTTCTCTCCTTTGTTATTCCCTCTAACTAAAACCATCTTGTTCCTTTATTACCAAGCTCTTATTTTGTCTTTTATTCCAAACAAGTCTATTAATCAATGTTTTGTTTTCATAATTTTCATGAATGTTTTGGGTATGTAAAATTGACAGATGCAAGTAAAACTGTGTGTTGCGTTAAATTCTCCCACAGACTTGAATGCTATGAACTGACATTGTCCAGTGGGTTGGGTTTGCAAGGTGGTGGAAGCAATGACATGACGGGAGAGTGTAATAACGTGCAGATGAGAAGCTGGGAAAGGAGCAATGAATCTGTTGAGCATCATTGGCAGCAATCTGGTTCATACCCTCATTATCCCCAACAATATTTGATGGCAATGCAACAGGTAGAGAACAAGAGACGCAACAATTTTTACAGTTTGTTGAATTCGTCATCATCGGTAGCAGGAAGCAGAGGCAAGGAAGCATCATCATCATCATCAGCATGTGTTGCAGGAATGAGAGATAAAGTGGTGAAAAGTGACCCCCCAGATGGTGTTCCACCCCCATTTTTTGACTTCCTTGGAGTAGGAGCCACATGATCAGATGATCCAAAAGCTGCAAAGTTCCCCGGAAGTTCCTGAATATAGGTGTGGTCCAACATAACTGAGAAGCCATTCGAGGCAAATAGAAAGGAATAGTTGCTTGAGTTTGGTGCACTGTGTAACCTTGCGTCACTACCTCTGTGGTGATGGTGATATCACCCGTCTCTATTGTGATTTTTCCTTTCTTTCTCACACATATGGGGGACCCTTCTGCAAACTATTTCAAAATAATCATATCATAATTTAATTCCATTACTGTTATCTTCCTCTGCTTAATCACTTCAATCCATGTCTATGAAGTTCAATAATAATGTGAGTTAGACATTCTTAGTTTCTCGTAATGCATGGCTAATGAAAACGTGTTAAGAGGGAGTAATGTTTGGATAGGACAGGAATTGGCATGGTCGTGTTTTATGATAATCTAAGGTTGTTTTTGGGTAAATGTGCTTTTTGAAGAAAGGGTTTGGATTTGGTTGTGGTTGCAACAACATAGAGAGTGACGAAAATTATGGAGGAGAATGGTCCAAGTCCAAGAAGAAAAAGAAGAAGGAAGTGTTTGAGAACATCACTTTCTGATGGGCCTAGAATGCATTAAGTGAGGCACAAATTCTGCAACTGAATTCATAAGAGCATTCATTATGGAGATCTGTTCAATATCCCTCTCATCACTACAAACTGTGAGAAATTCATGCCACTAGTATGTCTGATTTTTTTTCTTTTTCTTTTCCATATAAACAGTTAAATCTGGAGGCGTATTAATGTTAAAAATATAAATTATATCTAACACTTAAAATGTGTAATACTTACAATGTGTGTTTTAAATTGTGTTATGCAACTCATGTTGTTAAAATGTAGTGAAGTTATGGGTACTAAAACATTTATTGTTAAACAAATAAGACTTCTGAAAGTGATAATATTATAAAAGTATTTTTCTTACACTATACAACATTTACTAGTAACATTTGTTTAGTTACATCTTTTATATATACTATAGCCACATTTTAAAAAAAAATATTACTATAAAGAATATCAACAATAATATTGTAACATTTTTAAAAGTGTTACCATATATCATTACACTTTTTTCTACCTTTATTTTCTGTATCATAATTATTAAAAATGTTACTATTTTATAAATTATAGTAACTTTTTTCAAATAAATGTTTATATTAAGTTCTATTTAAAATAAATGTTATTATAAATCATTAAATTATATTAATAATAGTTTTAAATAAATATTATTATAAATAAAATAAATTTGTTATATTATTATTTTTAATAAAATTTTATTAAACATTGAAGACTAATATTTTAAAAAAACTCGTATTCTATAAACATTATTATGATTATGCAAGTACAAACATTAGTTTGTTATGTTTTTACTTTTTACTTTTTATTTTTTTTATCTAATTTTTACCCTTCCTAACCGTTTACACCAAATAAAATACATACGTTTCATACCTCCTAACACTCTCTTCATCGTATCTTTTAATTCTCTCCGTGCAGTTCATCACACTCTATTAAGATTCAACTCGCCATCATGGATCACCTAACAATTGTGGCAATCATAGATGAGCTTACTATGTTTTCACTCTATCTCGATTGAGCTTATTTTGTTTTCATTCTCATGTTCGCCAATGGAAGCTTGAGGCAATGGAAGTTTATTTTTTTACGAATAAATCTAAGGGTTTCTACTGGAAGAGATTTGCACAAATTTGTTTTATATTTTGGGAGTGAAAACAGAGTAAGCTCAATCGAGCCAGAATAAAAACAAAGTAAGCTCAATTGCAATTGCAATGATTACCAGGTAATTCACGATGGTTAGTTGAATCTCAATAGGGTGTGATGGGCTGTGAAGTATTAGGAGATGGGATGAACAAGAGTGATAGGAGTTGTGAAACATAGGTCTTTTACTTGGTTTAAACTATTGAGAGGATGAAAAAAATATAGATAAAAGAATAAAAAATAAAAGTAAAAACATAACAAATGTGATGTTTGTACTAATATAATCATCACAATAATGTTTATAAAACATGACTTTTTAAAATATTAGTCTTTAATGTTTAATATAATTTTATTAAAAAATAATATAAAAAATTAATTTTATTTATAATAATATTTATTTAAAAATATTATTATATAATTATTAATATAATTTAATAATTTATAATAACATTTATTTAAAATAGAACTTAATATAAACATTTATTTGAAAAAAGTTGCTATAATTTATAAAATAGTAACAATTTTTATAATTATGATAAAGAAAATGTTACTAAATATAAAAAAAAAGTGTTATGATCTATAGTAACAATTTTAAAAATTTTACAATATTATTATTGATATCCTTTATATAGTAAAATTTTTTAAAACAAATGTGGATATAGTATATATATATATATATATAT
>Ga0214543_1013019_pt1 | contig 10704 bp, 6 predicted proteins | sample CNSS2metaG_FD_160094 | JGI IMG/M metagenome (GOLD analysis project Ga0214543, IMG submission 160094) | Root nodule microbial communities from cowpea collected in UCLA plant growth center, Los Angeles, California, USA - CNSS2 | ecosystem: Host-associated > Plants > Roots > Nodule | place: USA...
CGATAATCGGTGATAGCTAAGAAAATTATAAATGGGATGTGGATTTCGAGAGGAACGAGTACCTTTTCTGAGAGCAATGGGCCAACCTGAATCACCTTCACCAGGAGTCGTGGGATCAAGAGACGAGGGAGAAGAATCTGAAGTAGGGGATTCACCATGTTCTTGAACAACTGGACTATTCGTCGGCGTCCTGTGTTGGAGAGAATCAATAGGTGGAGATGATGGCTCAGGAGGACTTTGGTCGAGACTCGGAGGGACAGGGACATTGGAAATATTGTACTCAACCACGGGAATAGGAAGAACCTGCTGTATGACATGGACATCTTGAACAGATGGAGAGAAGTAAGGGGTCTGTTCAAAAAATGTAACATTGGCAGACATGTAATATTTCTTGGTTTCAGGAGAGTAACATCGATACCCTTTTTGAAGTCGTGAATAGCCCAAGAAAACACATTTGAGAGAGCGAGCAGAAAGCTTGTCTAACCCGGGAGACATGTCATGAACAAAACATACACAACCAAAAACTCTAGGAGAAGTGTGAAAGAGAGGATTGTCTGGAAACAGAATGGAGAAAGGGACCTTATGATTGAGAGAGGAAGATGGCATCCGATTAATAAGAAAACCTGCAGTTAAGATGGCATCTCCCCAGTGATGGACAGGAACGTTGGCACTAAGCAAAAGGGTACGAGCAGTTTCAACTAAGTGTCGATTTTTTCTTTCTGCTATACCATTTTGTTGTGGCGTATGAGGACAAGTAGACTGGTGCAGGATACCATGGGAACTCAAAACATTAGAAAGAGCAGACGAAAAATACTCTTTGGCATTGTCACTTCTTAAGATTTTAATTACTTGACCAAATTGATTCTTGATTTCATTCAAAAAGGATGTGAAGAGGGATAATAATTCAGAACGATCTTTCATAAGATAAACCCAAGTACATCTCGAATATTCATCAATGAAAGTAACAAAATACCTAAAGCCAAAAGATGAGACACGACTAGGTCCCCAGATATCGGAATGGATGACAGAAAAACTAGAAGTACACTTTGATTGAGATCTTTTAGGAAAGGTAGATCTAACATGTTTTCCTAGTTGACATGACTCACATTCTAAAGTCTGGAGACGACTAAGTTCAGGAAACATTTTCTTTAACTTGGACAGGTGAGGGTGACCAAGCCGATCATGTAACATTTTAGGATTGGGAGCTGCAACACATGACACACGTGGACGAGATCCAAAATGGTATAATCCGCCCGCTTCATATCCTTCTCCAATCTGTCTCCCCGAGCCACGCTCCTGTATAACAAAAGATTTGTTATCGAAGGTTACAGAGCAATTCAATGTTTTGGTTAACTGACTTAAGGAAATTAAATTGAAAGGACAATTAGGGACAAAAAGGACAAATTTTAGATTTAAGGACGAAGATAAGATGGCTTGACCGACTCCGTTTGAGGATGTTTTAGAACCATTTACGAGGGTTATAAAATGAGATTTTTCTTGGAATGAAATGGTTGAGAACAATGAGGTATTACCAGAAATGTGATCAGAAGCACCAGAGTCAATTACCCATGAATTGTGACCTTCCATGGATTGAGAGCAGTTGATGTACTTGGAGCTTGAGCGTCATTCATGAATGACATCATATCATGGTTAGTCATTTTCATAGATGCCAACTTGTTCGCCGAATCATAGAGGCGTTGAATATCATTTGCATAGATATTCTGAGTTCGCTTCCAAAACGAGTGGCAAGTTTTGAAGGCTCGTAGGGACATCAAAAGTCGTGGTTCCACCGACTGCCACAATAGAGCACAGAGTTGGAAATCTGCTTGTTTCCACTGTTCAGCTTTTTCAGAAGGTACGTGGCTGCCATCTTTCTCAAGGTGTTCGTGGTGTCCTTAACCGAGAAACCACATCTCGACGGCAGCGGACCAAGGTAAGTAATTTTGGCCATTTAGTTTCTCGGACGTAATGCAGGGGCTTCTGGAGAATGAAATAGCACTCCCAGTACCTCCAGTGGCCATGATATGATCAAGAGAATAAACAAAAACAGAGAGGATCTCGGAAAATAGTGAAATAGTGACGATTTTCGAATTTGAAAGTGACGATTTCCACAAGAGGTGCTACTGGACATCACCGGAACAGAGATTTGAGGGTCAAAACGGTTAGAGGAGGCTCCGACGACGGCGACGGAGGTGGTGCGACGACGAACTGGCGACTGGAAGGCGGCACGCGCCTGACTGCAGCGAACAGAGATGACGCGCGTGGAGGCGCGTGGCGACGGCGTTGCCTGTGACATCGGCGGGGTTGGCTGTCGCGCGGAGAGGCGGTTCAGATCCGGTGGTTTCCGGACGGAACTGCATCAGTGGACGGCGGCAGACGGTGGCGAACGGCGGCAGACAGTGGCGGAGGACTGCAGACAGTGGCAAACAATGTTGAAATGTTGTTTGACAGTGTTGGGTAGTTCAGAAACGAGGTTAAACGAACTTGGACAGTCGCGGACAGCGGCGGTGACTAACAGCGATCAACCGCGGACAACGGTGACAGACCAGATGAGATAGAAACCAGAGCGGGATCGACCCGCTCTGATACCAACTTGAGACTGAGACTTTAAAATATATGAGTAGTGGATCACAGTACCACTCTCCTCCTCTTCTATTTATAGTGAAGCAAGTAGATACGACATGATTACATGCAACAGTAGATACGGCATTAGATAGTTTTCCACACTCAACACCCTACACATAGGGTTAATGATACAATAGGTAATAATTCTAACAACTCTAAAGGTTTATTATTCAGTACTTTTAATGTACTTAATTCTTTCTTATTTATTCATTAGTAATATTAATACTTGTTATCAACAGGGTATTGTTATTGCATTCAAGTCTAGAGCTACCATAGTTGATAGCACGGTAAGTTCCCAGGTTTTTTCTTTTATATTAATATTTGTATATAAAACATAGAAATATTATATATATATATATATATATATATATATATATATATATATATATATATATATTCTACTTTTAGGTTAAGTTTTCATTATATCTTTTCCCTCATGTGTTACGAAACAATAATTTACTTTATCAAAGTTATTTATAATTTTGTCGTTTTGGTCTATTACAGAGATATTGTTTTGATTCTCTTTGCTTTAAATATTCAATGGTACTAAAGCTATTTCAGAAAGGATAATTTTGAAATTGTGATTGTTTTTTAATATTTAAGTCACCAACATACTTCTTTAACCTCAACATTTTTTTTTTCAGGTTGGGAATTTATGTGCTGTAGTAGAAGGTGGACCGTTGGTGGAAATGCACTCATCGTAATTATTGATGTTAAGAAACTTTAGATATTATTAATATGTTAGAAAATGTTATTCAGACATTATGAATGCTTTTGTATATAGATAGTTGTATTTTATAATGTTTAGATTTTTGACCATGTTAAACTTATGTACGAATATTGTATGTTTAAATTATTTACTTTAATAATTTCTTAGATATTATATAAATTTTTTGCAATGATGAACATGAAGTTCAACGTATAAGTCTGCATAATTGTTCCAAGAAAATGGTAGTATCATTAAAGTTGGCACACACATTACTTATGGATAAATTCGTAGGTATTTATCTATGGATAATCCGTAGATATTTACCAACGGATAAATCTGTATGTAATTACATAAGACACATTTACCTACGAATTTTTGTCCGTATGTAATCTGTAGGTAAAACTGCATTACTTACGGATTTTTTTACTTACATACAGAATTTTGTTGTAGGTAATATGTTTTTTTCTTGTAGTCCAATGCTGGTCTTAGGGTTTTCGATACTTCCACGAACTTGCCTGTTCGTGGTCCAACTCTACGAAGCTCCCTGCTCGTAGTTCCAATTCTACGGACCTCCCCACCCGTAGTCCAACACGCGTATCCATCCAACTACGAACCTCCTTGCTCGTATCCTTACACGAGAGTATCATTAATATGAACCTCTAGTGAGTTCATATTTATGCCCTCATTTGGTATTTAATAATGGAATTTTAATTGATTTTTCTGCTTAAAAGATTAATTAAATTGCGATTTCTTATAATTGGATTTATTGGGCATGAGATACAAAAAGATGTTAAAAATAGCTTTTTAGTTGCATTATAATTTCATTATGGATTTTGAGGTTGGGGTGAAATAATTTCTTTGTTCTTTTTATTATTGTTGAGGTTTTAATTCATCTATATCTTTTATCTTTGAATCACGTGAAAAGTAATGGTTTTTTACATCATAACTAATTAGTGATATGTTTTAATCTATATGATTGGATGAGTTTTTACCAATGATTGATAATGTACTTTGATTAGAGGTGAAAACTTTAACTAGAATTAATCAATAACGTACTTTGGTTAATTAGATTTTTGCTTGATTTTAGAGGTAAAAGAATGGACATAATTAAGGATAGTAATATTTAATTGAGAATGTACTTTGGTTAAATTTACTATGATTAATCTACAAAGTTGTTGCTTTTGATTGATAATTTACTTCGGTTAATAGTGAGAACGCCAGCAAATTAATTGAGAATTTACATTGATTAATTTGTAAATCTACAACAATAATTAATTGAGCAATAATCTTTAGATAACCGATGATGAGTCTATTTTGAAAAAGCAGTTGAATCAATCTATTTTTCTTTATCATTGTTTTTTTTTAATCTTTTTATCTTTTTAAAATTGTATTTCTTTATTCCTTCTTTCATTTGATTAACCATTTTTTATAGTTTTTATAACAACTAATTTGTTAAAAATCAATTTCGTGTTTGTTGGGAGACGACTTTGGGTTACTTTAACCTTTCTATTTTGTTGACTACTATCTTAGCAATACTGACATTGCTATAGTTAAGTAGTATTAATTTGATCGCGTCAACGATAGTGTTATCAAATTTGGCGTCGTTGCTGGGGAACACAATTAGAATTTTTATCACTATAGTTCTTATTTTATTTGTTATTGTTTTTATTTTTGTTTATCACTAACATTTTTTTCTAACATTTATCTTCGTTCTTTTTTTTAAAATTTTTTTTAAGCATAATTTTTGTTTGAGGAATTTTGTTGGGAAATTTGTGAAACTAATTGGGGAAGACTTTGGCTAAGGAAAGATAAGGTACTTAAGTTGTCCATTGAGACACACCTCTCTTTCTGGAAGTTTACTCAACAAGCTTTCAAGTTATTTCTTTTCAGAAAACCTCTCTCAAAAATGAAAAATAGTTTTTATATTAAAATAATCAACAATGTGATTTTCAAGTGAACTATGATTACTATCCACATCAACCACGTGATTTATATGTATTAGCAACAAATTGTCACACCTACTTCTGCACTTGATATAAGTGGGTTAACTTTACGACAATTTCATGATCTATATCCTAGATCATCTTTTTTGGGATATGAGCAACAACCATATTCTGAGTGTCCACTTCAGCTATCATATGTTCTATTTGGTTCTTATAAACAACAACATACACCATCACAACAAGTTGCAGCAATCAATGGACCATCATATAAGGAAGTTGTTTTATTAATGGATGGACTGAGAGAGGAAATTAGACACCTTAGATGAAAGGTTGCGAGCTGATCAATGATGCAAAGATATTAAGCAAGAATGGTATGGAAATGATAAAGTATTATATGACATGATGGAGGATGCAAGTAACAACAATTTTTTAGAATTACTTGGTATTGTTAATACTACCCTCCAATGCCATCCGAGATTTGCTAAATCCCAGAATTTAGAGCACTTCATCATGAAATAGAAGATATGCTTTTAAAGTTGGCCATTAGAGCTGCACAAATGTTAGAAGATTTAAGTCAGCTAATGGAAGACAAAGCTATGGAGGCCACCTTAGAAAAACTTATGAAGATGATAGTTGAGCAAAGGGATGAAATGATGATGTTAAGGAGCATGAATCAAAGAATGGAAAAATTGAGCATTGATGTGAAAGAGTACATGATTCAAATGTTAGATCAACAAACACAAAATCACATCACACTAATATATCTATTGATAGATATAATGATGCTCATACTAATATATTTATTGATGGACATATTAATTTTACTAAAGATGTTACTGAATTTGCTAATGAAGAAATTAAAGATTCTCACACTAACATATCTACTAATGGATATGACGATGATGCTCAATGTGAATATAAAGTTTTATTTGTTACTGATGATATGAGGACAAATGATCTTTTTTAGGAGCAAAGTTGTGAGAATAATACAATGGAGGAACCAAGTGAAGTTGAAGAACCAACAATACTCGAAGATACAGCTGAAGTATCTACTACTACTACTTCAGATATAAAGCCACACACTCCACACATCAATTTTGTTGATGTGAATGATGAAAATAGATTTTCAGTGGTGATTTTTGTTGACTTGACTGCAGAGAAAGAAGAATGGTTGCTACAATAGGAAAAGAGGTTAGACTTAAATTCTTTTGAAAACATTGTTGATAAAAAATTAAAAATGCATGCATATTTGTTTTTTGTTTTTATTTTTAATAAAAAATTTAAATTTTTTTCAAAAATATGTGTTTTTGGTTTTAGTTTTGATACAAAATAAAAATGTAAAAATTAAAAAAATGGTACAAGCTGACTTGTACATAAAAAATTAAAGAAAATAAATTTTGACATATGACCAGATTGAGCTAGAAGTCATAAAATTTTTCGTCTCCTTCCCAAAATAAGTCCATCAAGGAAATTTTTTTAAATAAGTGTGGGGGAGACAAACCGTAGGTAGTTTTTTTTTCTGTTTTTTTTTCATTTTAAAAAAATGTGATTTCTTTTTGGGAAAATTGTGAAAGTATTCCCTTTTTACTTGGTGAAACTTTTAAACAATATATCTCATAAGAAATCCACCAAAGATATTTCCCTACTTTCAATAAAACATATTGACTTTGGATATTTAGGATTTGATTCAATAACTGAAATGGTCATAATTCTGGAGAAATAAAAGTCATGTTGATATGAGTGGTTTATTTCTATGATTTGCTAATTGAGTTGATTTGAGAATTTCTTGATTAAATCTTTTGTAAAAGAGTTTTGACCTTGTGAGTCTTGAGCCTTAATGTAAAGGATGGACTGCCATGTGTCATACCTATTTTTCTTGAGTGATGCTCATGTTTTGTTTATACTCAAATATTTGGCTTGATTCTTTTGTTTTGCATCTTTTAGGTGAATATGCAGATTTGATATGACTGAGGCATTTCTTGTTTTTAGCTACTTGGCCAAATATGCCCACCTTGATATTAATCCATTGGTAGTCCCTTTGAGCTTTTAAACCTCTTTTTCATGTATTAAGCCTATTACATAACCTTGAAAAGAAAAAGACCATATTTTACCTTAGTAATATTTAATTGAGAAAGTACTTTGGTTAAATTTACTATGATTAATCTACAAATTTCTTGTTTTTGATTGAGAATTTACTTTGGTTAATAGTGAGAATGCCAACATATTAATTGAGAATTTCATTTGATTAATTTGTAAATTTACAACAATAATTAATTGAGCAATAATATTTAGATAACCGATGATGGATATATTTTGAACAAGTAGTGGAATCAATCTATTTTTCTTTATCATTGTTTTTTTATCTTTTTATCTTTTTCAAATTTTATTTCTTTATTCCTTGTTTCATTTGATTAACTCTTTTGTATAGTTTTTATAAGAACTAATTTGTTAGAAATCAATTTCGTGTTCATTGGGAGACGACTTAGGGTTACTTTACCCTTTCTATTTTCCTGACTACTATCTTAGCAATATTGAAGTTGTTATAGTTTAGTAGTATTAATTTGATCGCGTCAACGACAGCATCATCAAACTCGCTCGTATTAATCACGTGTTCCAACACCAATCATGAACCTACCCACTCGTGATACGGTCAAGCATATCCCAGACCAAAACCAACACAACAAGTCATGCAAAACGCACCATAAACGCATCCTGCCACTTGCACTATCGCCTGACGCAACTTAAGCGCCAGGCGAAATGGCAGTGCAGACTGCCTGGCGATTCCACATCACCGTCGGGCGCCATAACACATAGGACTTCCCTATTTCCTAATATCGCTTGGCGGTCCACTATGCACCACTAGGCGCTACAATAGTAATGTGACACTACTGGTTTTAGGTACTCTAATTGAGCTCCTAGCATACAACCATTCAATTCTCAACATCTAGAAATTAAAATACACATTCATATACTCCAAATACAACATCATAACACATGAATCTTTCAAGTATAAGCACACATTCCTCTCTTTTATAATTCATATATATTCACATCTTAAATCAATGCCCACATTCAATTGGAACCCCAGAGTAAACCATGCTCGTATGAAATTCTGAAATAATAAGGCAACAGACACATAACTCATTTATTCATACAAAGCATGAGTCTTACCTCAATCAGTAACTATAGGAACCCCCTTTTTACCAATTCCTAATGTCAAATTAAGATTAACATCAACACTTAGTCATTTAAACTCACATCACATCATACCATCCCATACATATGCACATCTAGTTCACATAATCACATAAGTGTACAGGCATTCACCATAGCATCACATACATGCAACACAAAACAGTGTTCATCCCACACGAGTGAGTGCCAACACTTAAGTACCTGCAATGCCATGCACAAGCATATTTCTTACACCAAAATTTCTAATAAAATTTATCATCATAAAACCAAAAATACTGTAATAATACGTGATATATTTCGCAAACTAAAGACCTTAAATCGACGATCCGACCAATCAAAACGAAGAATATCATATTACGGAAAAACTATCCAAATTTGAGCTTAATCTAACGGTTAACGAGTCAGAATAGTCAATTTTATTACAACTGTGTAGATTAGAAATAAACGTAGTCGCCCAGCTACCAAGTCACTCGCCCAGCGACCAAGTCACTCGCCCAACGCGTATGTCACTCACCTAGCGACCACCGACGCTTCCAGAATACAAACAACGGCGTGAAACAACACAATTTTATGAATCTTTAAACCCCTAACTTAGAAATACATTAAATAGCACTACCAAAAACACCTCCACTTCAAACAAATTGGGACCCAAACTTGAACCTTTATTTTAATACTCCTATTTTAGTCTCTTTTGTTTGCATAAAACCCACCAATTGAACTTCTTGAATTTTCTTTCAACTAAACTAAAAGGAAAAGTTGCTAAGCACTTAGGGTGTGTACTAGACCATACTAGAATGTACAAAAGTCCCATCAAAAGCAAATATGTGCATCAAATAATATTAAAACAAGAAGTTAAAGTGGATTACTTGTCTGCACCGTGAAACAAAAAGAAAAGAAATCAAAGCATGTTGTGGGGCCCTCTAATATACCAAGTCATGAGCAAAACCTAATTCCGAACAACACTTTGGTTGCATCACCGTGGGTCCCATTGTGAGGATTGAATTCCATAACTTTTTTTTCTTAATTGATACCCTTGACAAGCACAAGCCTCAGAAGAAAAAGGAGAAAAGAAAACCCCCATGCTTTCTCATATATATAGGCCATTAAACTGAAAAACGTGATAGAGTTCAAGGAAGCACACGTACAAAACACAATAGCACAAAAGTCAAAGTAAATGAGGACTATATATCCAGAACAAATAAGAAGCATAAAATTCCATAAATAGGAATCTGTAAACATCACATAAAATAAAATAACCATAAAGTAAAGCCAAACGAAAATCACTAGATATGGTTACAACATAGTGCTGGTTCAGCTCCGAGTGCTCTTTTAAGGACTTTTCTTGCTCCCAAGAAAACACCGCACTGCCTTATACTCAACGACCTTCTCTAGCCTTCCAAGTACTCTCCAAAACTCTACAATGCTCTCCTATGCACCCTTACTTGATCCACATGATCCATACGCAAAAAGAAATTATTTTTGCGCCAACAAAGGTTTGAACCCACATCCACATAATGACCAACAAATGTACAACCAACAAGCCAATTCGTGTTTCTTGCTATTTTGAGTACCTACACACTTATCAATATACTTCACATGTTCATGCATAAATGCAAAATAATTAATTAATTAAATTATAATACTAATGGCATACACAGGACTTGAACTTAAGTCCTATCATCACAACCAAGTACTCTCAAACACTTAAGCTAACACTACTACTTATCTTCTCTTTCCACATTAATTAACTTACGAATTCCCACCCTCGCATTTATTAAATAAATATTTATTTATTTATTTAATTTTCCCGGGTCTTATACAATGAATTGACTTGGCTTTTCAACTGACTTCTTTGCATTTTTAAGGTTTACTTTAAATGGGGGTATTTCCCCTAGCGCTTGCCTCTTTGTGAGTTGGAACATGGGAAAGTTCATTTTCATATTCTTCCATTGCTTGTGTTCGTGAATTGGGAGGCTCTCTTAGGGTTGTTGACCATGTCATTCTTTTGGTTGGAACAATTAATATTATTGTTTTTTTTTGGTTAAATTACTCTTTTGGTCTCTCTATTTGTTATGAAATTTCAATTTGGTCCTCAAGTTTTTCGTTGTCTCAATTTGGTCCTCATTTTCTTAAAAATGACTCAATTTGGTCCTCACTGTTAACTTTGACCAGACGATGTTAAAGTCAACGCCATGTGTCAATTTCTGGTTTTTTTTTTTTTGTATTTTTTAT
>Ga0214543_1013020_pt1 | contig 10702 bp, 15 predicted proteins | sample CNSS2metaG_FD_160094 | JGI IMG/M metagenome (GOLD analysis project Ga0214543, IMG submission 160094) | Root nodule microbial communities from cowpea collected in UCLA plant growth center, Los Angeles, California, USA - CNSS2 | ecosystem: Host-associated > Plants > Roots > Nodule | place: USA...
TGAATGCGATCAAAAGCGCTTGCGTCGTGCTGTGCGCGAGTACGGAAGCGAGCGCGCCAAGAAGTTCTTCGGACGTGCACTGAGGGCGGGCGAAATTGCATGCCGCGTGATTTCCTCCACAATCACCCGCAGTTTGCGGATCTGATCCGGATTGTGGCGGATGAGAAGGGCATTGACCCGGCCCTGGCCGAAAAAGACTACTGGATCATGCACTGCCTCTATGGCCTTCAGCAGCTGAGCTATACTTTCCAACTAAAGGCGGCACATCGCTATGATCCCCGCTACACCTTCGTTGAAAAGCTCCAGACCATCTCAACGAAATTCCGTAAGCAGCAGGCCGACGGCAGCGATTCGGTCGAATTCATGCGGCACTATTACGATGTTTATGAACTACTCAAGCAGCCTGACGTTCAGAACTTCATCGGCACCGACGCTTACAAGGCCCACAACAAGCGCGCTTTCGCGCATCGTCGAAGACGGGCAAGAAGCATGCCGGGCAAAGCACGGGCGGCTGACGTTTGGTGCTTGCCTGCTTGCCAAGCGCCGAGCCGTTGAAAATCCGCTTTCGAGGTCAACGAATGATTTCCCTTCGGCCCGAAACGGAGAAGCAGTGGCTATGGCGCCGGCACGCGTACCGGTATAAAGGCCGATCAGCGTGAACTGTGCGACGTGTCTCAACGGTCGCTCATCCGACAAGCTTGAATGGCGATCATATACCGTCGTGTAGGTCCTCTGCCGAATGCCAGTCCGCGCCGTGGAGGTGGATCACTCGCGATGTGACCGATGGATGAAGGCGCGCTCGACGCAATAGCCGGCCGCGAATGAGACTACTAGCGCAAGGGCACAGGCGATGTAGCTGTTAAAGTCCCACACAATGCTGACGCTGGCGCTTGCAATAAGAGTGACAGCAATAACCGTGTTGCGAAATGCGTTGACCATGCTGCTCCCCCAGCCAGTTGCTGCGGAACAACTTAGCATTGCGTCCATGACAATTAGCGGCGAAAATGGCCGATCACTCGCCGTTTTTTTGCTCATCGAGTCGGCACTTTCTTGCCGCTAACTTTGCCGCGGGGCCACTCGTCGATTTCAGTCTCGCCCCACCCAATTCGGTTTCCCCTCGCGCAACACGATGGGATTCTATCTTCCAGCCGCTTATCTAATAGATTGGGACGGCCGCCTGTTGAAACAGCATCAACGCTCCGGATGGGAACGTGGTTGTTCATCACATTCCCCTTGGACGCTGGAAATGCCAGCTGCAAGACAAGGCCATGGTCATCGCGAACTTCAACTGCCATTCAGTGATGCGGGCCTGCTTCTAGCCCATTCGTGCGCTATCTCGGAGAGCGCAGTTGTCGCCTCTTCGAGCGCAGTCTTGATATGGGTAGCTCCACACCTTCATCGTCGCGGATGAATTGGCCGCCGTCGCGGATATCAGAATGATACCTTTTCGTGGTCAATCAAACAGCTCTTGTGGCTCCAGAAGATCTGCTGTCATCGAGGTGCCGCCCCTAGCTCAAATCGAAATAGCGATAGTGCTCTCGTCGTGTCCGAAGCAGCCCAGGCACTTCTTGGCGGCAGTGCTGTGTCCACCACGAGTATTCCAGGATCCGCTTGTTGCCTCGGTCGGCAGGCAGAACTCTGCGGCTTCCCTGACTTCTGCTACCGCGCTCTAAATCAAGGCAAATGCGAGCAAGCTAGAGCAGAGAAGCGCGATACCGACAACGGTAAGGGCCAAGAGGCTACCCGAAACAAGGTCGTGATCGCGCATGGAGCCGTCCTCGACTGCGCCAAAGAAGCGAATACAGCCGCCGCTGCTTTCCCGCCCGATCAGCATTTTTGTTCAAATCCGATGCAAAATTCCTTCCTTTCTCGGTTGAGGATGCGTGTTTTCGTCGTTATCAGGGCGAGTTTGCTGCTTTGCGGCAGCACTACCAGCATAATGCATTACCGGCCTATGCGAACCGAAGGTGTTCGCGCCTCACGAGCCGCGGGTTCGCAGTTATCGATTCGCGGCCCATGTGAAAGCATCGGAGCGAGACGTTTCATAGTTGCTACATGGCTTTCGGATTGATTTCGTCAAATGCGCGGCTTTTTCATTCTTCTTGTGACCTTTGCGATCATGGTGTCCGCACGCGGTCAGCTCCATACTGACTTCGTGCCGCGACCGACTGCGCCCATGCCACCGGTCAATGCACCATAGCTCAACGACGTTTGGAGCCGCAGCAATTTAAGTGGGCTTCCAAACCCGAGGGAACATAGCCACCCTCACACAATACTTTCGATCTTCACCGCAGCATGCGTCGCGAGCACTCGGCCCGCCCTCGGGTCGGTTAGCCAAGTCTTTTACGAATGCAGAACTGGCGCAGCGGCACCTAAGCCCTACGTCGAAGCATTTAGCTCCTAAGCTCCTGTTAAGCTCAACCTTCCGAAATGGCTGCCGTCTATGGCAGTTGCAACTCGTTCGAAACCGGCCTGCTTGCGGGAGCCCCGGCCTCATCGCGGCGGTGATCGCGGGAACGGGAGCAAGATGAAGCAAGCGAGAGCTGAGACTCTGGTAACTCTCCCAAGTTCGATTTTCTGACGCCATATCGCCCCATCGACAGGATTACCAAGTGTACCGAGTGCATGGAGCCCGGTCGGTTGGCTGGACGGCGGCTTCTAAATCTGCCCACAACGCTGAGTTTTCAGGGAATGAGCTCTTGTAAGCGGTCTGACCTAAGATTGCGTGGAGCGCCTTCTTCTCCGAGACGGTCAACTCTGAGATTCGGAATGTTCACCTGACGTCGGCATCATTCCGGTCGCTTACCGCCACATGCTCGGCGCGTGGCGAAGCGCATCGAGGCCAATCTGCTCGAGACGCTCGCGCGTCCTCTCACCTTTGCTGGCGGCTTCCAGAAGCTTCGAGGCGACATGTGCCCGCACGCCACCATCACTCCCAGGCACGTTTACACAGACGGCTTTTAGGATCTCCCGCAGAAGTGCTGTTGTAGTGGCGTCCAACATCGGAGAATCCCCCAACTTGAAAGGCGATGATAGCACAGCGCGCTTTCTAGTTGAATTGATCGAGTAGCCGAAAATCCAATACCGCTTTGCTTCAATCGATCGTCTGCCTCAGCTCCCTGCTCCCTGTGCGCTCGCCTACCCTTTCCCGGTCTGCCCCTACCGCCTGCTGGGCCAATTCCGATGCTTCACTCTTGGATTGTAGTCTTGCAGCCCTAGCGAGACGGTCATCGCGCATGCGGCGCCCCTAAACGCCAAAATTCCTCGCTCGAGTGGAGATTTTCGGCGAATTCCACCTTCGCGATCGTGCGAAGTTGCGGCACATGTGCATCGAAGCGGCGACTACCGGGAGCGGAGCGACAGGATAGTGACCTACGCCCGGTACTCCGCAGCTCGCAGTCGGCCGGCCCAACAGCCTGGTCTCTGTCGAATGTTGAACCCAAACAAAGTTGACGATCGAGCACCTTGCATAAAATGGCGCCGAACTCGTCCGCCCTAACAACACCCCCCGCAAACAGACCTGCTGAGAATGGCGAGGAGGTCCGTCGCTTCACGCGCGAGATCCGGTTGATCAATGCGTGCCTGAATGATCTTCTTCGTTGCGGCGCGCTGCTGCGCTTGGCATTACCGGGGCGCAAATGATGCTCTTGATGGTTGGCGGACCTGGACGAGGACGACGGTATTCCGGTCAAAGTGCTTGCAAAGTTGATGAAGGTTGATCCATCTTTCGTCACCACGCAATCGAAGCTACTGGAGAGGAAGAGATTGCTGCATCATCAAGCCATGCAAGCGGGATGCCCGGGTCATGCATCTTTCATTGGCAGACAACGCCAGCAAACGTCTCGCGATTATCGCCGCGAAGCAGGAAAAGCTCGATCGGTTCGTTTTTGGAGACCTTGCTGTTCAGGAGGTGGGCAAGCTGGGCAACAGACTTAGCGCGATCAGGCACCGGCTGCAGAACGCTTGCCTGGCAGACCAACAAGAATCCTGAGGTGTAATCCGACAATCTTCTGAATGCGCGGCGTATCCTTTGTGTGATCTCGACTCCTGATGTTTTGATGAGTCACTCGGGCGTAAGCCCCTTGTTAGAGAGGGACGGATGAAAAGGAATCAAGAGGGAGAGTCAATTGGATCGTCTGAGCGGTCACATCCTAAACTACCGGAAAGATCCAAAACCAAGAAACTGACCGCGACCATGAAAAGGCGAGCCCTGAAGGTTAGAAAGTCCGAGCACCGTGCTCCTCCATCCTCCTGAAGGCTATTGCTCCGCAATTCTCTTAATCTAATCGGGTGTCTCGACTTCGCTGCCAGGACCCTGTTGCCAGTTCGAGAGGGGCTCTGTCCCCCCTTATTAACGGTCCGCGGATGGCAGGTCCGCCATGCCACGCGCGTGCGATCGTGCCATAGAAGATCGTTCTCCGGCTTCTTGCAACCCGCATGGTGGCTTCGTGTATAGGAACGACACAACAGAGGCAGCCGCGGCGCTTAAGGCACCTCGCCGGCGAACTCCATTCCATGGAATGTAGCAGCGGTGGCAGCGGTAGCGGCCCTAGTTGTCGGCCCCGTTCAAACCAGCCTTGCAAGCCTCACCAGGACAAATTGGGCGCAGGCGAACCCGCCCCTGCAACAGCTGTGTCCGGAGTGTGGCGGCGCAGCACATCTCGTCGCCTACGCTCTAATCGCGAAGGGGTCGGAGGTTTTGCCGGGGAACTAGTTACCTGGTGTAGTGGCAATTTAAGGCGCGGACCGATTTCAGCAAAGCCGGCCTTCAAATACAACGCTGAATTCGGGCTGCGACTCCACACCGGTTGCCTGGGAGCCCCGACTTCAAGTTGACCCCAGCCCTTTTCGGTACCGAGGGCCACGGCCGCCTCGATGAGGCTCATCGCTACCCCAGACGAGCGGTGATCCGGTACGACATAGAGTTCAGTGATGATTCCGTAGGAGCCGCGCGCGAAAAGCGAGATACTTTCCGCCACCATGATAATGCCTACAGCGCGCTCTTCGACAAAACCGAGAAATCCATGAATGCGCTCTTTCACAAGCAGGTCGGCCACCAGCCGAGCATCCAGTTCAGCCTGCACGTGGCGAGCGCCGAGTTCTGTAAGTAGAGCTCCAACCATCTGGGTCACGGTTCTGGCGTCATCGACAGACACTTCACGCATGCTCACCATGTCACAAGCTCCTTCATCAACCAGAACACGTCCCGCACCACCAGCCTAGAGCAAAAGGTGCCGCCGCATACGTGCTCGTGCAGATATGCCCCCATATTGACATTCAGATGACGCCCTGTTCACAACATTTGGAGGCAATAGGCGTTGATGTCGCTAACCGCTGTAAGGACAACGAAACGCTTGAAAGTGAACACGACGCCTTCTCATTCTCCGAACGTTTGACCCGAATTGATGCACGTGACAACACGAACCATTGTTTGCCCGCGCCTACCCTCTACACGGATTCGTCAACGACCTCATTCCAGTTCATCAGCGCTCCTCTCAGGAGAGCACTATTGACGAACGAACAGTCTCAGACAACGACGGACCAAGCCCAGTCGAAGACAAACTCTTTTTCGGCCTAACCGGAGAACTACCTTTCTAAGATTCACGACGCGCAGCTTTTTTTTGCAAGGCGAGCCAATTCGCCTTTCCGAGAGCGTTCTCGCCTCCATGACGATTTTCTCTCGATCCGTTTGTAAATCTAGATCGCTCTATAAACAATGTTGCGAAGCCCGCAGCGATCGCGGGGCGACAGGGATCCGCTGCACTGCTAAGTCTATCCGGAAGATCAAGTTCGCGTGAGGATTTAGGTGGCCAGCCCGAGTAGCGCGGCAATTATTGATGCAGGTTGACTGAGATGGCACTCTACCGTCGGTCTGCTGTAACGTCAGGTCGCGTCGATTTGTTAGACACCTGTGATCGCTACCGCGATCATGATGACGAAAGAGACTCGTCTCCCTTGGAGAAGCACGCTGCAACATTTTTCGCCGCGCAGCGCCGTTCCGGTTGGTTCCAGCCGAAAGGCGCTTACGTCACCGCGCGCAAGATGCGAGCTTGCGGTTTGTCTAATTATGCCGCTTGGACTCTCCTGAGGAAACCTCCAAGTTCGTGCTTCAGCCGAGAGCTTTCCTCAGACAGCAGTTCGGCAGACCTCAACACTTGCATCGAAGCCCCTCCTGTTGCCTTGGCGCGATGAGTAACTTCACCAGCGCTCGCCGCCACCTGAGTGGTCTTGCTCGCAGCTTCGTGTAAGTTGAGCGCGACATTCTTGCTGGTCTCTTTTTGCTCGCCGATGGCTTCGACAACAGTCATAGCGATGTTGGAAATGCGAGCAACGATGGCGCCGGCTTCGGCATTCGCGCCGACAGCTTCAGTTGTCGCAGCCTGAATGTCGTTGATTTGCTTGCCAATCTCAACGGTCGCTTGGGCGGTTTGCATCGCGAGGGATTTGACTTCCTCGGCGACAACTGCAAAGCCGCGGCCGAGATCGCCTGCGCGAGCAGCCTCGATTGTCGCATTCAACGCGAGCAAATTGGTCTGCCGCGCGATCGCCGCAATAAGTTGAACGACGCTGCCGATCCGCTCCGCCGCGGACGCCAAAGCAACCATGCGCTGATCGCTGAGCTCGGTCTTGCGGACCGCTTCGCGCGCCATTTCCGCTGCTTCCTCGACCTGCCGGCCTACATCAGCGATAGTTAGAGCCATTTCGCTTGTCGAGGTCGCTACGCGTTGAACGTTGGCGGACGCGTCGTCGGATGATGAGGCAACATCCATCGAGAGTTGGCGGCTCTCAACCGCAGAGGAGGTAAGGCTCCGGGCGGAGGCTTCCAGCTCCGTCGAGGCGGACGAAACGGCTTCGATCACCTGCCCTACGGCTGCTTCGAATTCGCCCGCAAGCCGAGCGATATCGGCCTTACGCAGGTCAGCAGCAGCCTGGTCCCGTTCGACCTTAGCATCAAGCTCCGCCTGCAGCTTTTCACGACCTCTCAGCTTGAACATTTCTACCGCTTCAGCCATATCGCCGAGCTCATCCTTTCGACCGAGGCCCGGCAATACTACATCGAACCGCCCCTCACCTAGCTGGCGCATGGCCGCGGTCATCGAGGCGACGGTTTTGGCAATGCGCTGCCCGAAGAGCATACTGAACAGGCCCGCGAGCAGCGTTGCAAGTCCAATGAGCCAGACCAGCCTCTGCCGAATCTCTCCGGCTCGGATCTCCATAGCGTGCGCATGCGCGTCTGCCGCGGACACGACCTTTGCGATTGCCGGGCGAATGCGGCCGTGAATCTGTCGAAGATCATCCACCTGATCGCTTAGCGTCTGCTGCGTCACCATGAATGAAATAAAATTTGCCTTGTACGCCCGCATCAGCTCGAGAAGCTGGGATTTCTCCTCCGTAGGCAGGCTTGCCTGAGCAAGTTCGGTTTCGAACTCCATCCCCCTGGCGGAAAGCTGATCTGCGTATTTTTCCTCGCCCCGTAAGATAAAATCCTTCTCATGGCGGCGCATCATCAGCATCAAGATCGTGAGGCGCGGCTGCTTCACCTGTCTCAATCGCTCCTCGACCGCGTGCACGGCTATGCGCAACTTGCCCTGAAATCCCTCATTTTCATTGAAGCCTAGGTTGCGTTGTGCTGCAACGACGTTAAAAGCGGGTCGCATAGAGATCAATTACCGGCCGCAGGGAGGCGGCCTGCCGCAGCGGATCATCGCCGGGCAACTCCCCGATCAGTTTTTCGACCCGACTTAAATCGTCGAGCTGGCGATCAAGAAGATCCGCATGCGTCTTGATCGACATTTCAGTGGGCTTGCGGAGGAACTCGGTCGCGATTTGGCCAGACTCCAGAAAGCTTTGTGACAATGAAACGACACGGGCTTTCAATTCATTGCTCGCGCTCGCCTCTCGTTGAACGATACTCGCGTAGTGCAGAGCTGCGACGCAGATTACGCCGGTGACCAGCACACCAGAAATCCCGAGCACTGCCATCTGCTCGCGCAATCTGATCCGAAAGCCCCATCGGACGGACCAACGTTCGCGAGTGCCGGAGAATTTCTTGCTCACCATTTGTCCCTCGAAGTGACCTGATCTGTTTGAGCGGTGCTGACAATCGCAGGTCAGCAAGTCGCGCGCACGTTGATCGGACTTGAGTCAACCTGCTTCGTTCAATCAACACAAGCGCTGGCTAATTTAGATTGATTTCCAAATCCTGAACTCGTGCGCAAAACGCCGCGCCCCGCGCCAGTGCACGACCTAACTGCTGTTGCGTCAGTTTGACGAACACAGAGCGTGGGCATGACGTGATCATTTTGAATTGAGCGTCTCACGGAATAGCTGCATCTGAACGCTCCAATTCGCATAAAACATGCGACGCATGCGCTAAATTTGGGCTCAATCAGCGCAAGAAACGGATATTTCAACATCCGGCTTGCGCGACTTGACCGTAGGCGCAAGCTTGGAGCTCCAGTGAGTGTGGGCACTCACTTTATGCTCTCTTCAGCCGCCCTTTGGGGCGTTTCCTCCCTGACTTGGCCGTGCGGAATTTTCGCACGGCCTTTTTTCGCAATCCGACGAAAGCAGATCGCTCACGTCAATCGCACAATTTTCGACCTAAGTTGTGGCCCTACGTTGGAGCCCATGGTTGTGCTGCAACCTCTGCGAAGCTGCGAAGGCGTTAGTCAGCCAGGCTGCCCCTGGGCTGGTGGCGAACGCACGCAACCATATCAGCGAGGCGATCGCGTGCAGGCTAGCGCCTCACGCGCCTGCGAAATGGCCCTGCAGCGCAGGGCTGGAGAGCTGGTGAAGGTCAGGGCGTTGATCCGCTTCCCGGTAGACGGCAATGCCGTCGAGCTCCGCGGGATCTTGGGAAGCGAGGCTGTGAGGAACGACTTCGATCGCACCCCGTTCAAGCTCTAATGGATGTCCGGCCGCGATACAGCGTTTGTCGGAGGAATTCAATTCATTCCCAAGCTGCATGAGACTGTATTGAAACCGGACTTTTTGCAGCATTTCGCGCCTGCTGTGCTGCCGCAATGCAGCTGCGAATGTGCGCATTCGGAGCCGGTAGAAATGGCGAACCATATCCTTCGCCCTGCTCTTTCCAAACACACTATCCGACCTGCCAAGACCGGAGCGTAATGCTGCACACTAGTGCGCTCGCGGCACTGATTTGACGCAATCAACGACATATCGACGCTCAAATTCCGCGCTCGCGCGCCGGTTATCGTCCAATTTCCGCATCACGGCTTCTTCTGAGTGGGCTCTAGGACCTGATCGCCGGCATTGGCGGGGAGCCTTCCAGTTCGCAATGGTCTCGCGGAGCTCCTCGGGAAGGCGATAGCATCCCTGACTCCCAGGGAATGTGTGCCCTGACGGACATCTGACCGCCCAGCGTAGCAGCGCCTCCTGTAGAACCTCCCCATTCGCGTAGGCGCGACGAATTTTGGCCTTTTACCTTACCAGCCCTAAGACGTCGTGGAGTACGACCAGCTGGCCCGAGCAGCTTGGCCCGGCTGCAATCCAAATGGTGGGTATGGTCAGCGCATCGGTTTGCGCGTCCCGCGAGCTCGGCCGGAATGCCATCGAGGCCCAAAGCGAAGCAGCCGGCCTCCTGAACGGTGAGCATCATCGAGCAGACGTAATGCTTCGGCTCTTGTCTTTCGCTGCACCTTGAAGCCGCCCATGACATTGACGCTCTGAGGGGTAAAACCAAGATGCCTCATCACCGGGATGTCGCAATCCACCAAAACGCGCATGATCCCCAGACGCTTGGCGCCGCCCTCGCGTTTCACGGCGCCGGCACCCCGCTGCAGGAAACCTCCCACATTGCGTATTGTCTCATCGAGACTGAGATGAAAGCTGAGAAACGGCATGTCGGCCACAACCAAGGCACGAGGCCTTGTGCCCGAGGCTGCTTCCAGGTGATGATTCATCATTTCCATGCTGACGGGAAGCGTATCGTCGACGCCCAGGCAGACATTGCCGACACTATCACCGACGAGAATGATTTCGACCGCTGTGTCGGCGATGCGCGCCGTGACCGCATCGTAAGCTATCGTCATCGCGATGGGACGTCACTCCGTTTTCCATTGCTGCAGGACTGGAATGGTGAAGCCTTGCAAAGGCGACTCTGAAGTGTGGCTCATGCGCGGAAGATCCTACGACACTGATCGTTGGACGGGACACGGAAAGAGCTTCGTTAATAGAAGGGGAGAGCGGCTTCACCTCCGCCTCGGAAGCATCGATCAAGGCACGATCCAAAGCGCGACGATACAGATTTATTTGCTCGAACAACACGGAAGCCGCCGTCGATACGGCGCACTTTGCAACAACAGGAAGAGTGCTTTGTTGGCTTCATAGCGCGCCGCGGCTCGGCTGCGTTGCGTTCCCGCCACGACCAACGGGCCATTCGTCGCGGAGATGGACCACGACCACCTTCGACCGCAACGTTCAAGCGAGACTTTGTAAATCGAAAATCGATCAGACATGGCATCCCCCGCTCAAGCCATAGCTCTACCCACGATCTATTCCATCCGCATGGAGCTCACCGGGGCCGCCGCTCCGTTCCCGGGTGTCGCATGCACGCCGGCGAGGCGGTCGATAATCGCCATCCGATAGACTGCGCAATGCGGGCAGACCAATTTCGAAGAACCGGATTCTGCCGCTTCAGCAGTAGTTCCTGGGGGCCTCCTTGCCCGCCCACCTCGGC
>Ga0214543_1013022_pt1 | contig 10698 bp, 3 predicted proteins | sample CNSS2metaG_FD_160094 | JGI IMG/M metagenome (GOLD analysis project Ga0214543, IMG submission 160094) | Root nodule microbial communities from cowpea collected in UCLA plant growth center, Los Angeles, California, USA - CNSS2 | ecosystem: Host-associated > Plants > Roots > Nodule | place: USA...
TCTGTATAACTAGGTAAGGATTCAAGGTAAGGACTGCATCCTGACACTCTAAGGGGCCAGTTAGTCTCACTTAGAGCAGACTGACTCTTGTGGTGAGAGTAGCAGGAGGCCTGAAATTCATTAAGGGATAACCTTGTGGTGAGGGAGATTTGATTCATTGTAACACTTGTAACACATAGCTCGGAGATGAGCAGCTCAGAGTCGAGCAGGGGTATCCACCACAAGTGCAAGCATCCGCTGAATCCGACTAAGTTATACGTATCCGGATGAGTCGAGTCAAGTCGTAGTGTATTGAATGAAAAGTCATGACATGCTTGGTTGTTATATGGATATAGGATGATGATACTATGTTTGACTGTATGATGAAAATGTATTGGCTCTAACTTACCCGGTTTGTTGCATGGTTGTCTTGTATGTGGTACTTCTTCTTGCGATGATCATCAATTCGATTGATGGGAGCAGATGGGCGAGGTTCTCGTGGTCAGCAAGGAGATGGAGATTCTGCTGCTTAGTCCGCGTGGATTGGACTATAGTTGTCATTGTACTTTTTTTTAGGGCTATGGCCCCTGTATTTCGCTGTTCTTGGTTTTTGTAAACTTTTGGTCGAACCGTTATTCTGTTTTTGGTTGGCATCATGGTGTGCCTAGTTGTAGGGGTGGTATTATGTACCCCAGGATTGCATTGTTGATTATCTCTGTGTGACGTTTCCTTTAATTTTACGTATTAAATTAAATGGGGCGTTACAATGAACATAATATAACATCTTGAAAAACTAGAAATAGAAAAAAATACTGACGATAGAGATAATCGTTCCTGTGATATCTTTTATTTCTATAATATGAACATAATTGTCCCTGTGATATCTTTTATTTCTATAATATGAACATTTGTTTAGTCTCTTAGGATTGAGTTGATATATTTCATTGCAGATACAAGTTGTTAGAGGTCTTCCCAATATTCTACATCACATGTTTGGATCAGAAATGAAATAAAATTGAGTGTGTGTGAACTATAAATTAACTAAAATATATACAAAAATTAGTTTAACAAAAATTTAACAATTTGAAGTTTTATTATCCTACACAAAAATTGTCATGTACTATAAAGATTTTGTCTTTTTTAAAATTTTAAAAAAATTCATTAATATACATCACGACTTCTATTTCATTCTCCATCCTAACAACTTAACCTAGATTTATAAATTTTTCGCACCCTATCTCATAATTTTGTGGGAAAACTTACCCACATTTGAAAAAAAATCTAATATATTTATTGTCTTGATTTAATATATATTTTTAATTAAAAAAAACTTTTTCTTTATAAGGTTCTAACATATCAGAAGTATTTTACCATGTTAACCTAACATTCTAAAGAAATTGATGGAAAACCAAAATAAACAAATAAGTGTATCAAAATAAACCAAAAAGTAAATGAAAAGGAAGAAAATCTAATCGATTGACAGATACAGAACAAAAAATTATAACAGTTCATCTGTATATTAATTTCAGTGACAAGTCTTTCCATAGAATTTATGGGAAAGACAATATATATTAACGAGAAAAAACTGAAATCTGTATAAATCTTTAGCTCCAACTCAAAATTTTTAAAGTTAAAAAATCGACAAGGTTTTTTCTTTATATAATGTCTAAGTTTGTTATTTTTACTGGACGTTACACTTAAATTTTTATTATTATTATTATTATTATATATATATATATATATATTATATAAATTAATGTATTATTTCACAGACATATTAATTGTCTGATTCAACTATCTTAGGAGTTTCAGACCTAAAACTTTGTGCAAGCAACATAGTTTTGTCAGAAAATATAGATATTCAAAACAAGTAATAGATTTCTGTAAGAGAAAAAAACCTGACTTCCGGTGACGATGTATCATCATATTTAATATTTTAAAATTCATTAATGAATTATTTAATTTATAGAATAATATATTTATAATGACAACAATTTATAACTCTTTATTTTTACAATATCAATTACATATGACTTTAATAATTTAAGTCACATATTTATTTTTATACATATCTGTATTTAATATTTTAGAATATATGTTTATTATTAAATTATTTAATTTATAAAGTCACAATATATATTTATGATTATAATAATTTATAATTTTTTATATAGATAATATTTATTACATATAATTTTAATTTAGACCATTAATAATAATTATATATTTATTATGTTTTTTAAAAATTTTGTATAACTTTTAACATAGACCAGCGTAAACACAGGCGTGGTAGCGCCTGTGTATATATATTTTTTAAATATGAGTGATATTATATTAGTAAGTGATAATATTGTAATGTTATTAAGTAAATATATAAACTAAAATTATATTTATTAAAAATAAAGTAAAATATATCAGAACATATGAAAGAATAACCATTAATAAATAAAGAAGAAGAGAAGAAACAAATATAGCTAATTTTATAAAAAGCTTGTAAAAGTGCCAGTCAATTTTTTAAAATTTAATAAATTATTATATTTAAAGGGTAAAATTGGTATTTTTAAATGTGGCCACAAAAAGGAAATCCCCCTATAGATATATCATGATATTGTTTTTAGAATAACCGTATAAATCAAATAATTGGCATATCAAATCCAGATTTTTTACTCGTTTTAAGCATTAAAAATATATTGTGTTGATATTTTAAATATTTTTTAATATATTTTAAAATGTAAAAATTAATGATAATAGGTGTATTATAAAAGTATAATAGAAGAAAAAAAAATCATAAACAACACAGAAAAACCAGTACAGAATCAAATTCTAGAATTCGTGATTCACAGGTATTGATTAATATAATATTTATACATGATTAACAGTGACAACATACTTTGTTCTGTATTATTCAATCAAACTGAGAAACACAACAAAAAGAATCACCCCTTGCTACAATCTTTAGGTTTAAAAGAAACAGTTTGCTTCTGAAGATCGTATCCAACCACGAAATTCTGCTGCGCCACGTTTCCAAAGATGGAAAGATCCTCACTTGCACGGAAAGCTAAACATATTACCCCATCACCAACCTCAATAAAAGTGTTCACTGCTTTCAAATCCACATCTGCACCTCTGAAATGTGCTGTGATCACTGGTATTCCTTGTTCAGAATTCGAATCACTTTCATAACACAGGCTCAAAAAGCCACTGGGATCACTCGCACGTTCCAGATTCACTGCATCAGCCACTGCAGATTCCAATTCTTCGTATACATCACTTGGTAAAAGAGTGAGCGTTGTTCCTGAGTCGATTATGATGTTTCCCTCTGAAGCAGGTCCAGAAGAAGAACCTCTAACAGCTACTTTTTTTCTTCCAACGGTGAATGATTCCAACGTTAGGAAGAAAAATATTTGACCCTCTTGTTTGATCAAAGGGGTTGAGACAACGCCTTTCCCAGAAAGCACAGCAGCATCACCGAAACTGAGTTTGCTGGTTGATTTAGACCCTGAAAAAAACGGTGCCAAACAGTACGAAAACTTTCCCTCGATTGTAGAACCCAGCTGAGATATCAGAGAAGTAGCTCCACCAGAAAGACCAACTATGCCAGAACCATTGGCTTGAAAGGTTCCGGTGTTGTCATGTCCACACCCTATAGCAATGTTACGAAATTTGACAGGTGAACCTTCGGTGGAGCTTAGGGTTATGGTGTCAACACTAAGATCTCCCGTTGAATGCGATCCATCACCGTAGTTAATAGTATATTCACACTTCTCTGAGCAAGAGGAAGAAGCTCCCGCAGCACGACATGCGCTAGAAGTACAAGGTAGGTTTTTGTATGTTCTGGATTTTCTAGGATCAAATATAGGACTGGTTTGTTCGTAGCAGTCTGTGCAAGGTTTACACTGCAACCAGACAATGTTGCTACCGGTGTCAACTATACCGAGGATTTTGAACGGTGGAGTTCCGACTGAATAGGTCATGAGATATTCACCGGAGTTTGGTATCACGGTGGATTCAACCGTGTCAAGGGAAGCAGAAGGTTTTGTGAGATGATTGACACGAGCAATGGAACGCTGAATGGCTTTTGCAACTCGTTGAGAGTGAGTTTCTGAGGGAAGATAGAATGGCGATTTTTCTGAATCACGGTGCATCATTTCCACACTGAAACCCTTGAGAGCGTTTGAGAGAGAAGTGTTGCAGAGAAACAACAGAACAAGAACGAGAGATGAATAACTTTGCATCGTTGTTGCCATGGTTAATGTGCAGAGAAGAGAAGTGAATGAAAATGAAAATCTCTGCGACGAAGTGAAGAGTAAGTGTTACACTGTTAGAGGCCTTTTATAAGATCTAGTCACGAGTTCAGAAATTCTATACTGATTTTTGATCTTATCTTCTGAGCATTAAAAAATATATGGTGTATTAGTCATCATGAAATTAAGTATAATAAAATTAAGTAGAAAATCTAAATTCATCTAGTCATCATGAAATTATAATTAAGGAAGGAGAAAATTTGGCTTGATGTAGTGATTCTTTTTGTATATTTTCATTTAAGTATGATAATTCTCAATAAATTTAATTAAAGTCTTCGATTATGAATTTACGTTGTATGGAATATTCTTTTTGGTTATCTGATTGTATACGTAAAGAAATTATTTAATTAAAATCTTTTGAATCTACGTTGAGGTTCCATTTCTGTATATTATTTCGTCAACATTCACCTTTAATTAAAAAAAAAATGAATAGAAAGAATACATTAATTTTCATCTACTTTTCTGTTGTATATGTACGTCTACACGTAATTTTTTTTTTATGAAACAATGAATATTATAAGCTTTTTATTTAATATTATGTTATTATTCCGTAACTTTTACAAAAGCAAAATTAGATTTTATATTTGGTACTTTCGCTAGGTAAATATCTTCAGCCTTAATTTTTTAAAATAAAATCTTAATTATGAGTTTTAGTTAAAGAAGTAACAAGTAGAACATACTTTTCCAAATATTATATAGGTTCTTTGGGAGTTTAACTTTATACGTATAATAAGTATTTTGGAACCTTTAGATATACAGATAAAAGCAACAAATTAAAACACGAAATATATTAATTTAATAAACATATATAATTAATTAAATATATATTATTCCTTTAGAGTTTCATGAACTCATAGGATAATTAAAAAAAATCACATAATTAAAGACTATATTAATAAAAAAAATATTAATTAATTAGTAAATATTTAATTAATTAGCTAGGTTAAATATGATGTTGAAGAATATATATATATATATATATATATATATATGTATATATATATATATTAATGTATAAATTAATTTTAACTTATAATAAATCTGATTTCGCTTTTTTGCATAAAGATGTTTAAGCAAAAACTCTTATATTAATTTGATGCATTATATCTTTTTGGTTATCTGATTCTTTTTGGTTATCTAATTGTATACGTAAAGAAATTATTTATTTAAAATCTTTTGAATCTACGTTGAGGTTCCAAGAGTTTCCATTTCTGTATATTATTTCGTCAACATTCACCTTTAATTAAAAAAGAAAAACATGAAGAGAAATACATTAATTTTCATCTACTTTTCCGTTGTATATGTTGGGTCCACACGCAAAATTAGATTTTAGATTTGGTACTTTCTGTAAGAAGTAAATGCTTAAGCCTTAATTTTCTAAAATAAATTCTTAATTATGAGTTTTAGTGAAAGAAGTAACAAGTAAAACATACTAATAGTATATAGGTTCTTTGGGGGTTTAACTTTATACTTATAATAAGTATTTTGTAAGCTTTAGATATATATATAAAAGCAACAAATTAAAACACGAAATATATTAATTTAATAAACATATATAATTGCTTAAATATATATTATTCCTTTCATAGTTTCATGTACTCATAGGATAATTTAAAAAAAAACATATCACATAATTAAATATTATATTAATAAAAAATGTATTGATTAATTAGTAAATATTTAATCAATAGGTTAAATATGATGTTGAAGAATATATATATATATATATATATATATATATATATATATATATTTAATCAATTTTTTTTAAAATTATCCTATGAGTGTATGAAACTCTGAAAGGATTATATATATATGATTTTGGTTTATTACTATGAATGGTTGTATTAGGAAACATTTTTCAAGCACAAATACAGAGAATCAGTTATCGTTTTAATATTTGGTTTTCATTACGTTTCTGTATTTACTTTTTATTCATTTTATATTTTATAGGTTGGAAATGATTGTTTTTTAGATTTCATAGTTTGTAGTAATGTTTAGCGTGTTAATTTTTAATAAAAATAATCAATATATTTATTAAAAATTACCTAATTAATATATTAATCGACTAATTTAAAATCAAGTATTTTGTAAATTAATATATATATATATATATATATATATATATATATATATATATATATTAATATATAAATTAATTTTAACTTATAATAAATCTGATTTCGCTTTTTTGCATAAAGATGTTTAAGCAAACTCTTATATTAATTTGATGCATTATAAAGGTTTAGTTCTTAGTTTTTAACTGAGAATATATAATTTAGGAAATTTAAGATATTTCTTGATATTAAAAAAACTTAAAATTTATTTTTTAAAATGTTTCAAAAATGATTCTAATGTCTCATTATGATTCAACTGGATGTAATAAAAAGAAAATTTTATAAAGTAGTATTTAAATAAAAACATGGTTATATTTGATTAATATTATTCAAATGAAATATACCATAATAATAATGTTAAATTAATAAATATCTCATTGTTCAATTTTAATAACAAGTTTACGCACAAAACAAGGATTAAAATGGAAATTAAAATAGCATAAAATTATGCAAAACTAAGATATATACATTAATGAGTCAATCATACTTAATAAACCATTTATCATACAATAAGTGATAGCAAGCACAGAGTTAAAACAGAAATAAAAGTTATGATTAAAAGAAGACATTCTTATTGATGATAAAAAAACAGATGTAGAAATATTTGAAGATAGTAAAAAACGTTAGTCCTAGAAAATAAAAACGCGATTTTTAAGTCTCCAAGATTTAAAAATAATTTATTTTAATATTATAGAGCAAAAATAATTTATTTCGAATGAATTTCAGAAAAAATTGTTAACGCCTGATTAACTGTGTTTAATTTTACAAATAGAATCTTACTTTATCTGTCTTTCTCTTATCTCCTTTCATTCTTGTAAGTTATCACTTTCTTTTTTTCAGATTTAGCAACATGGTTACATGATACATGATGTACAAATATAATTCGGTTTATCACCTAATAAACAAACACTTTGAGGGATGAACAAAAACAAGCTTCAACGGCAAAAAAAAAAAATTAGGATTTTTAGGGAGAAATTAGGGTTCTCATATTATATTGGGGGGGTCGATCCGACCCAGTTTAGATATCCAAGACGACCCATGTAACAAATCGATTCATGATTCACGAAATTTGTTGTTGTAACATGCGACTCAAATACGATTCATGAACTAACACGAGTCTTCACACGATTCGTATTGCAGAGGAGTTGATGATAAGTGCCAAATATAAGATAATATTGAGATGAATTTGACACTTATCTTGTTTTTATTTTAATAAATTTATATATAAATCGTTCCAATTTAACTTGTTTTACAGTTTCCAATATCAATAAAGAAAAAAAATAAAGAAAATGGATGAATTTTAAGCAATTCTGAACAAAACTGACATTAGTGCAATTGAGTGGTAGAGTTGAGGCTTGAACCACACAAGCAAACTCATTCCAGAAGGAAACCTCAAGCATTGAACCTGAGACTAAGCCTGAAGACTCATTCTTTAGAAAGTTATCTCAAGATCTCAGGAGCTGCAGCACTAGAGCATGAGGATTGAGCCACAAAGAAACCCACCTATCTTTTGAGAGACTCTTAGAGAATTTTTGTAAACACTTTCCCTTATGCTTAGGAACATTATTTGACGGTAAAAGAGAGTATGAATATTTCATATATTGTATTGTTTCCATCATTATGAGGAGTAAAATCTCTTTTAAGTGTTCAAGCAAATATGTAACTCTTGGAACTCTCCTGTATCAATACTATTATATTTATATTTATTGAAGTATGCTTTCATTACATGTTTATGAATTAGTTTATACTTGGTTTTAGATTAAATGATCACTCATCTTATTTCACTGGCTTAGGATTGAGTGGGAACTGGTTCAAAGTTGTGATCCAACTAATTTTCCCTTACTTTTAGATGCTGGGAATAAATCTAATGCTCTAACTTGTTATAGAGTCATGATCTTAGTGCAAGTGATTCATCCAAGCAGTCACAAAAGAATCATATTGAAGTTTGATGATCCTAGGCTCTAGGTGTTAGGAATGGACCTAGAGTTACATTTAAAGAGAACTCCTAGAACATGAATGATTGTATCTTTATAAATGATGATTGAATCAATACAAGAGAGAGAGAGTAGTGAAATCTAGCTTTAACATGTCTTTTTAAATTTAAAATCAACCCTTATTCAAATATAATTTTATTCCAATTTTATTGCTCTAGATAAACATTATTTTTCATATTAAATTTGTCCTCATATTTTCTATGCAAACCAAACACTACATTACAAGAAAATGTCTCATTAACAACCAATTTTAATGACCAAAAGTTGTTAGTCACTATAGTGATCAATTTAGATACTAAATTACAAAATAACAAATTATTGATTTTTAAAATAGTCATTATTATAAATAAAAAATTATAATTGGTCGCTAAATTGGTCACTTAGAGACTAATTTAGAAACCAACTTCTTTTGGTAGCAACAACCTTGGTAGCTAATATTTAGTGACCAATTTCTTTTGATAGCTAAAACCTTAGTAGTTAAATTTTAGAAACCAATTTAGAGACCAATTATAATTTTTTATTCATAATGGTAACCATTTTAGTAACCAATAACTTTTTATTTTGTAAATTGATATCTAAATTGATCACTATAATGACTAACAACTTTTGGTCACTAAAGTTAGTTGTAAATGAAGTTTTTTTCTTATAGTGCAATTTCATTCAAATCAAACTAGTTTAGACCTTGTGTTTTCTACAAAATCCATGTCGATACGATACTTGTTGTACTATAGGTAATAATAGTTAATTAACATGTTATTTATTTGAAAATACTAATATTTCTTTGTAACAAGCTTTATATTATCCTTGTGTTGATTGATATTATACAAAATGTCATTTGTAAATTATGGGTAGACAATACTCAAAGGATTCACAATGATTCATATCAAGTTTATCTGCGAACAATGAAACATGCATGTTTGATAAAATCTTAGAGGATAGGTTAATTAGTTGTTCATTCATAGAAGATGATAAGGAGTTACAACACATGTTATTTTATTGTAGGAGAATGCTACCCAGTTAAGGCACTAGTTAAGAAATAATACACATTGGTTTTATTATTTTTACATTGAAAGATGGAATAATTAATTCTATTAATTAAAATAATATAAATACATATAATTAATTTTATAAAGATAAAAATATCCTTTAAAATATCTAAGCAATAAAAATAAGCATTTTGGAAACTCAATTAAATTTCAAATTGATACTTTAATTAATTAATTTATTTATTGTATATTTTGTGATGTTTAATACTATTTTTTTGTTGGTTTTTCTATTAATTTAAATTTTTTTATGTTTAATTATATTTTAGTTTTTAATAATATTAAAATATAGTTATTTAATTATTTTTTAATTTTTATCGATCAACCTTAAATAAAATATGATAGCAACTGTACAATATTTATGAATATTTCTGTCTTTTAAAGAAAATTAAAGGCTTAAATACCTTTTTGGTCCTCATTTTCGTAGTGTTTGTTGCGAATGGTCCTCATTTTCACAGAATGTTTAAAATGGTCCTCATTTTTACCGAATGTTTAGAATGGTCCTCATTTTCGCAATTCGTGTTTTATTTGGTCCTTTTCTGTAACGCCGTTTAAATCATTAACGGAGCATTGTACATGTGGCACGATTTGTATTAAGGTGTATTACGTGTACTGTACAAGTGGCTTAATTAGATATTTGGGGATAAATAAGTGAGCTAGGGTTTTGGTAGGGAATGTTTGGGCAGTTGGTGAGTTTTGACAATCTTGTTCCTCCATTCCCAATTGGTATTGCTGCAATCTTCTTCTTCCTGCAATCCCATTATATAGGTATGTTACGGTCTCAATCTTCTTCCTTTACCTCTGGTGTAATCGTTGGAGGCAACCGTGTTGTATCACTTCATGCACTATTGGTGATTCAACGAGAAACGAATTAACCCCGATTTGTAGTTGCGGAGAGATGACTGCTTTGAGGATGACAAGAACTCCAAAGAATATTGGTAGAAAATTTTGGGTACAATCTACTTTTATTTTTGTGTTAATAATAAATTGGTTTTAATTTTTGGTTTATTGATTTACAGAGTGGTGGTTCCAATAATGTGGGCTGCAACTTTTTCAAATAGTGGTGTTGATGAAAAGGATGTCATCATCATGACACAAATGAGGCAGATTAATGATTTGGAGAAGTCATTGAAGATTAATCTTGAACTCCCTGCTACAAGAATGAACATCAAGTAGTTTCCTCAATTGCCAAATCTTACGGCTACGAACATAGGAACAATATGCGGACCATTGACATTTATTTTGTGCACCCAAACAACCA
>Ga0214543_1013023_pt1 | contig 10698 bp, 8 predicted proteins | sample CNSS2metaG_FD_160094 | JGI IMG/M metagenome (GOLD analysis project Ga0214543, IMG submission 160094) | Root nodule microbial communities from cowpea collected in UCLA plant growth center, Los Angeles, California, USA - CNSS2 | ecosystem: Host-associated > Plants > Roots > Nodule | place: USA...
AAAAACATTTAAAAAAATAAAAAAAAAAAACACCCCAAAAAAAAAAAAAAAAAAAAAACCATTTCTTCACTCAATCTTACCGTCTTCTTCACTCGATTTGGTTGATACTTCACTTCACTCGATCTCACTTCCTTCCTTTTTTTTTTATTGTCACTATCCCTTTCATTTCTGGTTCTCTAGTCGTTATGATTTTACATTATAATCAACTAAAAACCAGTTCCAATATTTTTATTTACTAACTCTTAATAGTGAAATATATTAGTTATGAAAGAGTGTATGATTTCAATTATAAGAAATATACGAGATCACAACAATAAAATAATAATAATAATACAGTGTTTAGATAAAGGGAAGTGGATGCACTTGAGACATTTACTTTGACATTACTAAATGTTTGGGCTTGACGAAATATAGAATTGATAATGTTTTCTCTATTTTGACCGAATTCTTTCTCCAATTCACTGCATTTAGTCTGTTACATAGGAAATATAACATAAACCACATACTAGGAATTGAGCACGGAACACAGAAATTGGAGGTAAATCTTTTCTCTCTCTGCAGTCTAAGCTGGCTTGGCTTTCAGTATGATGTTATGTTTGTCTTTTGCAATTAACTCAGGATGAGTATGGACAAGATAGATTTAACAAATGTGAAATGCAATATGGATTGTCCAACAATAACTGTAATATGTGATTGTTCTGTTTTGATTACTTATATAATAATACTATATAGTTTTGGAAGGGTACCATGGGACCTCCATTAAAAATGTGCTGAATTTATGTATATACTTTATAAATGGATTAAAATACCCGTGTTTATATATATATATATATATATATTTTGATTACTGATAAAAAAACATTTTAAATCTAATTAATATTTAGACATTTATTGGTTACAAATGATTTAAATTTGTTATTTAAAAAATTTTCTTTACTTACATTTTTTATTTCAAAATATCTTATTTAATATTATTAAAGTTAGATTCAAAAGAACAATTTAACTGAAAATCAAATTTAATCCGTTAACTAACAAGTTGTCAATTTGAGCTTTGTAACAGTCTTTTAAAAGTTTAAGAATCAAATTTATAAAATAAGTATAATTAGAAAAAAATAATACTATTCCCACACTTTTTTTTTTTCATTTTATACAACTCTTTATTATAAGTAGCGTAAACACATGCACAATTATGTATAATTTTTTGAATATGCATGATATTATATTAATAATTGATGATATTGTAATGTTATTAAGTTAATAAATAAAATAAAATTATTTTTATAAAAAATAAAGTGAAATGTATAGAGAAAATATGAAAAGATAACTATTGATGAATAAGAAAAAAAAAGAAAAAAAAGAAAATAGTGTTATAAAAACTTGTAAAAATAACCATTAATTTTTAAAAATTTAACAAATAATTACATTGTAAATGGTAAAGTTGAAATTATGAAAGATGAAAACAAAAAAGAAAATCTCTTTATATATAAGTATAGATTTAATATATATATATATATTACTTTATTAATTGATTACTATGTTAATTAACATTAAATAAAGATATTGTTAGAAATTAAAAGAATATAGCAAATGAATTGTTTACATTATGTAAACATTGCCGATGACTTGGAAGAGGGCAAGTGAAAATGTTCATTTGGTAAGTACAAACTATATAAACATCAATACTTCATTATTAGAATAGCTAGCTGAGAAGATTGCCAATGCATGATATAAAACTATTTTCTTACCACTCCAATCAGTAATCACATAGTTTGGGCAGCAACAAAGGAAAAGGATAAATACATCATCTAAATAGAAAGATGACCTAAACTCACTGAACAACATCTATGTATCATCAGACAAGACATCACTTATTTTTAACCTATAACACTTATGATGATATAATTAATCAACAAAACTTATGTCAGTTTGAACAAATCTTGAAAGTGTTGAGAGATGCATAAAATCCTATCACCGTAGCATCAATTGAAGTCCATTCACCAACCACGCTTCTTCAGAAAATCTTTAGTTCTCTTCCTCATGCGTGTGAAGACAATGACTACACATGCCAAGATCCATGGAGGGAAGTTCACACCGGAGAAATTCAATTTCTTCAACCAATCCGGAGTATCCCTCGATACTAGTGTTATCATAAAGATTATTAAAGCAACCCCAACCAAGATCCTTGTCACTGGTTTAATTAGTGAGTCCTGCAAAAAGAGAATTTTCAGCCAACGAAAATATTACATGAGTTACATTATATATGTTTTTATTAGGATCATATGAACTTCATATCATAGACAGATATGTAACATGAAAATGGTGGTTTACAGCATTTCAATTTAAGAAAAAAAAATTTAGAGTATCTACATCACTCGAGCAAAGGAGTGATTCAATCCCTGAATCTTACAGCATATTCTCTATTCACCCAATCCAACTCCTGGCTTGCCCAGTCCACCTAATCGCATGAATCACTGTCTAGTTCTATGATAGGAGAATTAATACGAAATCTCCTACTACTGAGTATGTTTATGTCAGAAGGAAAAAGGGTACAACAGGGAGCTATAACCCTGTGAATTACAAACAGAACAAATAATGGAGGTTCTGATAGTTAGGAGAACAGACTATAAATAGGTGAGGTAGTTAGAGGGAGAGGCATCGGACCGGTCAGTTTGTATTGGGAAGGTCCAGGTTACTTGAATTACAAGGAGGATTCTTTAATTTCTTTCAACAGAAGTTTATTTTTTTACCACTGAATCAGTTTGCATCATGTTTGCTAACCTGACTAACCAAGCCAAGCAGATTGAACATACAACTCCAAACTTAAGATACATATTGGCTGGCCACAAGTACAAAATAGTTATGGTACAAGAGCCCCCATCTATGCCAACCATGAGTTGGGTAGGGTATGTTGCACAATTCAGGAATCAAACACCCTAAAAGTACCAAATAAACTTCACAGAATTTGCATGATTTCAGCTATCTCTAAACTTCATTATTCTTGCAGAGCATACAAGAAACCTTTTGTCACCATGACCTCTCAAAAGATATAACTTTCAATCCAAGATTAATACAGTTAGCATTATTGCTCCTTGGGCCTCTGTTACGGTCTGTGAAATACATCAATCATTCGAATGCTTCAACATACTTATCTATACTCCTACATAAAATCAAGCACTATATCAATCAAGATTCAATAACCAAACTAGCTGGATGCTCTTATCCGTGACAATCATATAGACCAAAACACTTTAGACTGTTGTTAGATAATGAGAAAGCTGAAGGAAGACCATTCTGATATTGAATTCGGGTTAGGATATAGAACCACAGTCAAGAAAAAGTGAGAAGGTAAATAATAAATCACGTGATTGATCTTTATATATTAGCCTAATAAGATCAAAATTGGTTTCTTATAACTCGGTCACAAAAGAGAACTTAATTTTCTTTCAGAAGTCATGTATTCCAACTTCTTACAAAATGTTCATGCTCTATATCATATCATTCCACAACAATGTTTCATATTCCTCCACCTTAACTCAACATCATTGAAATTTCTCCTCAATGCTAGTCTTCCTTTCCCAAATACTGTTAAAAATCTAGCTTACATGACTGGCAATTACAAATTATTTACAACCTAATTTGATTTACATTTTCATCAAAGATTTGATCACATGTTAGTTTCCTTTCAAAAGTATCCATATCAACATCGTTCTTGGTTAATTTTCATTTCAAAGTATTACGTTATGACAATTAAATACTTCGCTTACATGACTACCAATTATAAATAATTTACTGCACAACTTCCTCCGATTTTGCAGTCACAGTCACATATTCAACCACATGTTAGTTTTCCCTTCAAGTGAGTATTCATTTTAACATTGTTTAGGTATAAGGCATCTAAACACAAGACAAATAAACATAACAACTAAAATAAACTCTCTGTTTTTAAAATTACATAGACTAAAATATTTCATTAAAATTTGAACTAACAAACACACACCTAGCTCAAATCAAAGTTCCTAAAAGAATTTAAGACAAAAAACATACCTTAGGTTCTCCGTCAAGGTGTACAACAGCCCCATCTCTATACGTCAAGATGGACCTCCCATTCCTGGGATGAAACCGAACCGGAACGCCGCGCCCTCCGGCATGGGGATTGAATGCGAAGATCGACTTCAATCCGTGCATCTCGAGAATGTCCCGGACCTCGATCTGGTCCTGCTCCCACCCGCCCAGTGCCGACTTGAACACCGCGATGGGGCCCTTGCCCTGCCGGTAGAGGTGGATCTCCACCTCGGGGACCTTCGTCCGCACGTGCTTCGCCCGATCGCTCGTGCGGGGACTCACGTTCTCCGGTGTCGCCTCCACCTCCTCGATTTCTCCCACCACCAGTGGCGTCTTGAGGTCGCCGTCCATGATCGGTGCGGTTGCCGGCTGAGGCGAGGACGCGGCGCGTGGATCTGGAGGAAGAAGATAGGGTTGTTGTTGTTGATGATGATGTTTGGTGGAATTATATATGCTTTGTTCGTTTCGGGGTGAAGTTTTGTTGGATTGTGATGGAAGTTTTGTTGATGGAAGATTTGGGAAGAGGAATCAGAAAGTTCAGAAAAGTGTTACTTATCTTTTCACTATTGCTTTTGTTTAATTTTACTTTACTGTTGATAAATAAATTATCAGGTTTAATATCTTCTGAATAATCTTTTCACTCTTTCAAATTACATATTCTTTTAAAAATTATCTTTTATTAAATAAATAAAATATTCCTAAAGGTAGTTTCAGTCTTTCATATTTTTTTTTTCAAATAAAATGTAATTTAGTCTTTATTTATATAAATATAAGTCTAAAATGTTAAATTAAATTTTAATAATAACGTATGTACTTAAAATAAAAAACATGAATGTAAGAAATAAAAGTTATTTTTATGTACTTTATTCAAATTTTAAAATTAAAAAAATCATAAATAAGTTAATACCTGAAAATATTGTAAATTGATTACTAGAAAGAGAGGAACTATTATCGATAAGTGAATAAATGAGAATTTAAAGGAAAAGAGATTTTAAGAAATATATGATCTCATGCCAAATTTATGGAGGAGTTTCTAAGAAAGAAAAAAAGATTCAATATGGATGAAATTGTTGAATTAGAAATATTGAAGTTCCTACCTCATAAATCAAGTAATCCTAAAAGCATAATGACAGGTAAAAAAAATAGTTGAAACAACATTTTTGAACATTGATAAGTAGTTGCACTAGCATAACGAGGTTTTGTACACTTTGCATATTTAAGTAGAGATAATTAACAACACTTTTATAAATATAAAAATTTCTTGTAAGTAATAAATAAAACAAAGAATCTAAGTGCTGAATCCACCTATAATTACTATATTTTTACTTAATTAGAAAAAAATAATTATAGAATTTTTTATTAAGATAACAAAAATAAAGACAACAATTTGAATAAAAAATAAATAAAGATCCAAATAAGAGTTTTAGATTATAAAATAACAATGACTAATCAAAATACTCAAATTTAAAAATAATAATAAAGATAACCAGCTCTGAAGTTATAAAAAGTTATTGAAACCCTTTTTATGTAATTAGTTATTTCTTATGCTAACAAGTTCAATTATGCAATTAATTCAAAGTTTTACTAAATTGGTTTTAACTCAATTCCTCAATGAGAAAATGCCTTAGTTATCTAAAGAAGATCAAGTTATTCTTAGATAAGGTTTGTTAAGTAACGAACATTAAGTTTAAGAGTTGACTTGATAGTTCATACCCTCATTGTCCGTTGTAAGTTGTATCACAAATTTTACCTAGATCTTAATTTATAAAAGGGTTTTGTAATCACAATTAAAATTGTAAAATCATAATTCGATTGATGAGGCTCATGACTTCAAATTGACAAAATAATTAAAAGAATAATAAAGTATAAAAACTCAAAGTACATAAATATTTAAGAGTGTGCTTTTGTGGTCTAGGACAATTTAAAAGGTTGTCTTGCACTAAATTTATAGTATTTATAAATGTTCTTTTTCTTCACGACCCAATCTCAGGATATCTACTTAGGTACTTAGGTTAAGTAGTAATGATGACAATAACAAGAATGTGCACTTTGTCCTAATTCCTCGTAAGTCTGAAGAGATGATAAATAAATTTGTCTTGTAGGTATTGTTCGAATTCGTTCCTATTTTTACAGAGAATTTTCGTATTAATTAGTATGAGTATGGATGTGAGAAATTCTCGACTTTTCAATTGGTATGGGAATGAGTATAAGGATGTACATATCCTCGCCATGATACTCGTCCCGTCTTATCGTTCTCGTTCAAATTATTAAAATATTAACAATTAATTAAGCAACCCTATATATATATATATATATATATATATATATATATATATATATATATATATATATATATATATATATATATATATATTTTTTTTTTTTTATTTTTTTTTATTTTTTAGTTTGTCATGAAACTCATTCGCATCTCCAATATATTTTTCATCTTATCATAATCTTATGTAATTATGTTAAAATGATGTATGTCAATTAAAATTTTTTTATGTCTCACATTATAATATTTCTATCATTTTTATTTATTGTATATTTTCCTTTTACATGAGAATGTTTAATACTCTCGATTTAAGTATTTAAGTATCATAAACATTTCATTTACTAGGTAACATAAAAATAATTTCTTCACTTATTATTATTAATTTTTGTTTCATTTGAATAACTATTTTGTTTCGCTAAAACAATTTTTGTTATTTCTCAAACATTGAGTATATATGTTGATATTTGAAAAGTTTTCTTAGATCTATAAGGCATTTTTCATCTTATCATACTCTTAATTATACATTTATTTTCCTTTATGTGATTTCTTTTAATAGTCTCTCAAATTGTTTCTAAAACACACATTTGTTAATTTTTTAATATTTTTATTTGTTGTTTATTTTCATCATGTAGAATACTATTTCGATATATTTTATCTAATTATTTTTTATTTTCTAACTCATTATCAATCATACTGTGATTTTTTCACTATAATTGTATAAATAACTTTTATTTACTACAATATAAAAATTTAATGTAATTGTCATGAATATTTTTTTATCACCATCCAACATATATTCTAGTTCAAAAAATACAAGATTTATGTTAAAATTTTATTATTATGTTTATTATTTGTTCTTTGCGTATTTTGATCAAGTGATGTATTATAACTTTTATTAGTGTATAAAAAAGAGATTCATTAGAATTTAAAAAATTGAAGTAAACAAACATTTAAAATATATTTTAATTTAAATATTTATTTTCCTTTTATATTTTTTAAAAAAATATTTTTAAATTTTATCAACCAGGTTTCATTAATGTTTGCAAATTTAATAAATATTTTGGTTCTTATAAAATTTTATTTGGTATTCTAATCTAAAATTTAATAAATGTTTTGGTTGAATATTTGATAATATTATATTTCCTTTATCGTGATTTTGTATGATTTTATAAAAATTAATTAAAATTAATATTGAAGTAGTAAGAAAACGGATACGGTATGGGTACGAGATTATACTCGTTACTCAATGGAGATGAGAATGAGACAAAAGTTGATATTCGTTGGGTTTGGATATGGGGATGATGATGAATTTTTTCTATGGAGATAGATATGGGATAGCGAAACTTGTCCTCGTCCCGTCTCGTTGCCATCCCTAAGTGTGAGATTTCTTCTCGCTTAAGTTCTACTGCAACCGATATCAAAATGAGATGACGAATAAAAAACAATGAATTTTGAAAACAAATGTTTTGGAACTATAATTTATTCTGAAAAACTACGAAAAGAAATATAAAAATAAAGTATAGTTTGAGAAAATCGGATTTTAGATCTGGAAGTTGGTTATGAGTAAATTGTGCAATCATGTTAGAAAAAATAGTTATGAGTAGGTCAACCTGGTTCATCATGAGTTAAGTTAAAAGTAGGTCAACTTAACCCAACTTACTTTATAGTAAATTCAAAGTTTTGTAACTCAACTGACCCACCACATGTTAATGGACTAGTGTGATTGACTCTAACATATTTTATTTTCAAACATATTATATTGATTGCATTGCAATCAAAGGGAGTTGACTCAATATACACATTTATTACACTATAATAAAGAACAATTTCTTATAAGTTGGGTTGACCCACCCATGTAGTTAAAAAGAAAATCATTGAGTGAAGGGATTCAAAATTCATATAGAAATGGTTTTTGGGTCAATTCACCTTAAACTTGGCTCAAACTCATTTAACTTGTAGGTTAATTGAGTCGAGTTCATTTTGACCTATATTAAAAAGTTTCTTTTAGTTCAACTTGGCTCAACCTTGTGTTGAGCCGAGCTAGTTCATGGGTTTGAATGCACTTTGACACTTATAATTGTTAGTATTATGTTGCTTGATTTAGTCCCACATCAGTTATGATTGTGAGATGTGGTTCTCTATTTTGCTATATAAGAAATCCTATGTAAAGCTTGAGACACACTGAAATAAAAAATACTTCCTAGTGTAGTCACGGATGTAGGCATACACATTGTACGTGTCACAATAGGAGTCACGACGGGACGACGAAAATAATTTTAAAATACAGAGGAGTCGTCACCATAGTTTATTGAGGAAAACTATAGAAAAACCTTAAAAAGAATAGTCTTCAAAACCAAGTTTGGATTCGGGAGTCGGTTGAGTGTAGGGAAGGTATTAATACTCCACAACGTCCGCCCAAAGACAGTTCTCTTTAATTAAGTGTGCAAAATTAATGTAATTTTTAAAATATTTAGTTTCCTGAGAAAATCAAACAAACAAATACAAAATATTAAAGAAAATATTATTGAAATTTTTAGATGGCCTGACAAGGATCGACCTTACTCCTACATATCTCCGTTTGCAATGGAGAATCAGGGTTACGTAGTTCTTTAAAAACTATTTGGAAAAAAGATCTTAAAAATATTTTAAATTTTTGGGAGGTGAACCCAACAAGGACTCGCCCTTGCTCCTACATATTTTCATTCAAAATGGAAAATCAGGAATTACGTAGTTCTAAGTAAAAAAGAAAAAAGGGAAAATGATTTCGAAAAGATTTTAATTTTTTTTAAGGTCAAACCCGACAAAGACTTGACCTTGCTCCTACGTATTTCCATTCAGAATGGAGAATCGGGGATCACATAGTTCTAGATGAAAGAATTATTTAGAAAAGATGGAAGGGTTTGTAAACTTGAATTGTTTTAGAGAGATTTTGTATGTTGTAAGAAGTAATTATCAAACAAATCTGAGACTCAACATGATAACTAATGCTAGGAAAAAAAATTGATTATCAAACAAGTCCAAAACTAGATATGATAATTAATATTATGAAAAAAGGATGATTATCAAGCGAGTCTAGAACTCAACATGATAATTAAAGTTATACAAAGAATTATTATCAAGCGAGTCCGAGACTCGACATGATAATCAATAAAAATATTTTGAAAGATCTTAAACATCAAACAAGTATGAGACTCATAATAAAATAAAAAACTAAAATTATTTTAAGAGATGATAATTAATATTACGAAGAAAAAAAAAGATGATTATCAAGCGAGTCCGGAACCTGACATGATAATGAAATTTAGGAAAAAGAATTATTATCAAGTGAGTCTGGACTCAACATGACAATTAAAGTGAACGAAAAAATGATTATCAAGCGAATCCAAAACTTGACATGGTAATTAAAGTGAATGAAAAGAGAAAAAAAAAAGATTATCAAGCGGGTCCGTAACTCGACATGATAATTAAAGTTATAAAATCTTAACCATCAAATAAGACATGATTATTAAAATCATAAAATCTTGACCATGAAAACATGTACAAGATTCAACAAATAAGCATTAGAGTGATTATGAATGAAAGAGGAAAGAGAGAAAGAAAGAAAAAAGAAAAAGAAAAGAGAAAGAAAACATAGCACACGTACCTACCTACATTTTTCAACTATTAATTAATATTATACCTATAATTACTTCCAGGATACCTTAAGTGAAGATAAAGATTATCTAGCGAGTCCTACGCCTTTTTTATTCATTCATCAAATTTTATATAAAAGGATGATATGTCTTGCATTAATTATAATCATGTGCACTTCTGCCATTGTGTTCAAATAAAACATGCAATTACGTTGTGAATCAGATATATATTAGGAGTGCATGTCACATTCCCAAATGCATTCATAGCAATGTGAAAGAAGAGTCAAGCCATGGCATAGAAAGACTAAGTTGCTATTTCCTTCAAATAAAAAAAAAGGGAAAAACCTATGCAGAGAATGTAACAACACACCAAAATAAAGTAACCTATCAATGGATCCTTGATTTTTTTTTCCAAAAGAGCATTGTTTACTCCTTTATTTACCAGCATAGCACATTGTGTCTTATATTTACTGATAGAGGCGGTACCCCACCAAATTAAAACATATTAAATGCAGTACATGAAAGTGAACCAAGTCGTCTCCCAACGACCAATATTTTCATTCAAAGCAAATTTTCCAGATGAACACAACAATAAAACACAGGGGGGGTTGGCAGACAGATTCAGAATGCTAATCAATAGATTAATTTAAATGCTACAGTGACTAAAACCGTATTGACATCCCTGATTCAAACGCAATTTCACTTATCATAGGCCACCAAATTAACACC
>Ga0214543_1013026_pt1 | contig 10693 bp, 9 predicted proteins | sample CNSS2metaG_FD_160094 | JGI IMG/M metagenome (GOLD analysis project Ga0214543, IMG submission 160094) | Root nodule microbial communities from cowpea collected in UCLA plant growth center, Los Angeles, California, USA - CNSS2 | ecosystem: Host-associated > Plants > Roots > Nodule | place: USA...
AACCTTTAAGGTCCTTTTGGAATTTTTGAATTTCTTTACTTCCATGAACACATCTTTTAAGGTCCTTTTCGGTGGACCACTTTTGTTATGTAATTTAATACTGCTACTTAGTCGGTGGACCACTTTTTTGATGTAGTTTGTGTTAATTCAGGACCTCTTCATATGGAATCTATTATGAATTACCTTTTGATATGGAATCTATTATCAATTACAAGTCTCATGCTTTTCATTCACTGTATGTAGAATCATATTTAAAATTACATAACTGTATACACTTAAAACAGTAAATCGAAATAACTTCTAATTTCATTCATACTCAAACATAAATACAGTACTGGAAATAACCATTCCAAATAAGATACCCAGTTATAACCACTAAGGGACACTACAACAACTAATCACGCATTCTTTATCAGGACTGACAACACTATTACATTAACCACACAAACAAAGATAACCATCCCAATCAACACCTTCATCCATTTCTCAAATATGGCAACTGATTTCTCCAAGTTAATAATCGTTTTCCTATCACCATCACTTTCTTCAGTCTTCACCATAATTTCACCCCTTCCTTCGCAATTCTCACTGTTACCAATCTCTTCAATGCCATCTTCAGTCCACCATTTAAAGTAATTGCATCCACCATCTTCATTTCCACTCTGTGAAAAAATAGCACAAACAGTCATCCAATATACCATTCAAAAACACACAAAAAATACCTTCAACCTCTCTCACCTTATATTTTGAACAACCCCAAAATTGTTTTCCCCTGTTCTTTACTGTTTTCGCAGTTCTTAAAACTGATTTCTCTCCACAGTAGCAAAGCGGTTGTGAACCCAAACTCCTCGATCCTCCAACACCACGTGAAGATAAACTAGGGTTCTTCTTCCCCCAACCATTACAAGTGCAAGAGGAACAATAATGGCAAAGCGACATTTGAGGATGAAGAAAGAAACGCACCACTTCGAAGAAGATAACTCCAACGACGAACACGACTTCAGCGGAGAAGATGTTGAGGACAAGATGAATCCATTTAGGGTTTCATTGGATTTATTTCACATTTGACACGTAGGCTACAGTTCCTTTTAAATACCACTGACACGTATCCGTTTTATTTGTCCACTTCATCATCTAAAAACGCCGTTTACGCAACTTTAACGGTTATGGCTAAATTGTTGCAGTTTTTCAAAATTAGGGACCCAATTGAGACAAATGAAAATTGGGAGACCTACTTGAGAATTCGCTACAAATTTAGAGACCTATGGAATGATTTAACCTATTTTATAATGAAGAATTTAAAATAGTATCACGCACACCCTCAATCATGCATTCTAAATACAATATTATAATATATTAATAAAAGTTATTCTAAAATATTCATTTCAGAACTTCATAATTATGTAAAATAAGTAATATTTAGGAAGTTTCTATTAAGACATTACTAAAATAAATACTTTTAGAAAAGTGTAGTTTTCTAAAAAAATAATGACATTTTTATTATTCTAATATATATGCTTTAGAAAGAAAGAATACTGAAAAAAAATAAAATTAAAGGATGGAGATTGTTCCGAAATTTATAATCCAATCCAACACAATATTGAAATAATATTCAGTCAAAATGTCTTTCAAATTACCTTAATTGTCCTTTCCCCTCATTCACTGATCCTCTTGCACCTCTTGCAACTCTCATACTTTCATTTGAATTTTCCTGCACTTCTCTTTCATCCGCTACCCTCGGTTTCTCAGTGGTGCACTTCCATGTCGCGCCTCTTGCTGCAACGGTTGCTTCATTTGAAAAGGTATGTTTTAAAAATATGTACAGAATGCGAGTTGAAGGTTTTGTTGAATGCTGTCTTATTGTTTTCTGGAATTTAGTGGTAGCCAGAATGTGCAGGGGAGAAAAGGGTTTTCAATTTGTTCCGAATTTTTCGTTTTCCATGGCAAATATGTTGTATCATTTATTCTGTCTTTATCATGTACGTATGTATGTAAGTTGTACTTTTAAGTACAAGAAAATAAACAATAATAAATCTAATTTAAATAAAATAGTAATAAATATGGTAAACTAAAATAAATTTAATAAAGTTAAAAAAAATTCCTCCATAAACTACGATTACATATAAAATTAATAATTCATAAAAAAAATTAATAACAATAGAACAATTTTTGATTTACTTGTTTAAATTATACTAAATATTTTAAAAAAATATTGAGGAAGATAGTTTTTAGAGTTATTGTTTTTATTATATAAAGTTGAGATGAGAAATATAAATTTAAAAAGAGATTCAAATTTCTTTATTAAAAGAAAAAATATAGAAGTTAATTAAAATTTAACACAAGAAAGCACATTTTTTCAAATAAAAATAAAAATGAAATTAAAACCTTTGAAAATGGTGAGTTGAAAAGATATAATAAAAAAGAAGGAAAACCTATTAATTAATATTATAATACATAATACATAGAAGACAGAGAAAATTAAGAGGAAATTCTTATTCTTGAATTTAATTATTTCGAATTCTGATAGAAGTATTGGCGGGAAAATTGTGACTATTTCAATTTTAATTTAATTTTGGGTTTGAGTTCGTTTCTGTTCTTGGTTTGCTTGGGTTCGTAATTTCCACTCGTATACGAAGGGTTTGAAACCTTGAATTCGTGGTGGAGGAAGAAGATGGCGGCATCGAATTACGAATACCCAAGGCTCCAGCGGCCGGAAATAGTCACAATCTTAGGGCAGTTTCAGATCGCCAATGTGACGGAGCAGGAACTCGCCAAACCCAACCCTGACTTGATCTCCGACCTCTACACCCGCGTCCTCTTCCACCTCGACGTTTTCCTCGAGTATATCTCTGTTTTCTCTTTTCCTCTTCTTCATCGCTACATTCCTCACTCACCTTCTCCTTCTCTTTCTTTTTTTCGCAGGGAAGACAACGAGCAACTCGACTTCGACGCCCTAGAGCATCTCGAAAACCCTGATTTACACGTTGAATCTGCTCGCGCCGTCAAACTCTTCAACAGGATAAAGGAGGTTCTCACCGACATCGAATGCCCTCGCAAATTCACCTTCGCCGATCTCCTCGTGCCGGATCCTCACCGGACCGATCTCTTCCTCGGCGCTCTTCTCAATTTCTACCTTTACAGGTCAGTCTCTTAAGCTTCCTTGCTCGATTAAGCGAAAACCTAACTGTCGTTGATTTTTTCCATCCCAGGGACACGAAAATGAACATAGTATCGGAGATCGTGAACGAATTTAACGCTCTGGAGGTGCAGCAAGAGGAGTTGCAGAACACGATGCTGCAGGTCTGTGCTGGATATTATTTCATCTCATCTCATTTTGTAACTTGTTTATACTGAGTGAGTGTGGTTTTGATGCAGTTGGAAAGGGAGATTGCGGAATGCAATGAGGCGAGGGAGAGAGAAATGCCTCTTGTTCAAGAGGAGGAGGCAAAAGTTAACGAGTTGAAACAGTCGATTGTGGCACTTAACAAACACCAGAGTTCGTTGAGGAGTACTTGTAGGAAGTTGAAAGATAGGACTGCGGAAATGGATGAAAAGGTCAGTTATTATTTACCATATAATGCTCTTTGACCAATAATGGAAGCCTAGTTGTTGAATCTTGTATGTCTTATGTTGGTGTTTTTGGATGGTGTGTGAAATAAACAACGGCAGAGGAGTAAAAGGTTGAAACAATTTGTATAAACGTGAAGAGCTGAATCTTTGGATTATGTAGCTTGTAAGTGTATTGTGAGCTGCAGTTTGTGGAAAACGTTAGTTTTTAAGGTGGTCTTTCTCTGCTGTTAACATTCAGCAATTCACGCTTTAAACGGACTATGTTTAGTTTAGTTGGATACAAATGTTTCTTAATTTGTGTAGAGTATAGACGTTGGACATGGCTTTGGTTTTAATTAGTTGAGGCTATGTAGGTCTTTACTTTTTCTATGTATTACATTTGTGATCTGACTGTTTAAGCATTGTTTTCAGTTTGGTGTTGAAATTCCTACCTTGGTCTACTTACTTCAACCCCATTGATCGTCAAAGTTTGACTACTTGGTGCATATATTATATAAATACTTTCTCATACTATTTTCCTTTTTCGTAGCCCAGATTTCTAATGCTGAATTTACATTGGTACAAAGTGTTCAAGAAAATGCAAATCTACGTTCACAAATCGCCCAGTCACCTGATAAAGTACAGGTAATTTTTTTTATTTGGTTCACTCCTGTAATTGGTAGCATGGATATCCAAATTAATTCATTTTTTTCTTTTTATATTCCAATTATAATCCAAGTTAATTGGTTTTAATTGTGTTCTTGGCTACAAAATTGTGGCATACTCAGAATTTCTCCAACCAATTTGCTTGTATAAATATTATATTGCTGATTAACTGGCTACCTTCGTGTTGATTCCCCACTCCACATTTGATGATCTTCTAATTTTTGAGAACGTTGTTGTCAGTTTTAAGCTTTTTTCCTTTTCCTGCAATTTGTAGTGGATTTTTACTAACGGTGGAAAATATTCTATTGTAATGCTTGGTTTAGTTGTTTGTGTTCTTTGATAGAGTTATGAGTAGGGATGGTAAAAATATCCGTGCTTGCGGTGTATGCGGATAAAATCTGCTACATGTAGTAAGTGATACTTTAAACGGTATCCACAGGTAACAGATAATTTAATATCTACTTATAAATAGGTTGGATGTAGATATCATACTTTCTGTACCGTTTGGGTATCCATTACCCGTAAAAAATTAAAATATAATTTATATTTTATTAGGTTAAATTTAATTAAAATTTGAAATTTAACTTATATTTTATTAGGTTATGTTTAATTAAAATTAAAATTTAATTTAATTTACATTATATTTTAATTTTTTTTGTAATTTTATTTTAGATTTTATTCAAAAATCTATAAATTATCTACTTTTAAATATCCATGAGTGTATGTGGATACTCGTAAGTTTTGTAAAACCTCGTAGATATTTTTAAACGACTATCTGGGTGGTAGCGGGTCATATTTTCTTTTGCATGTCGGATAGTGGATAGGCATTATTCATGCCTAATCTAATCCATTGTCATTTCTACTTATGAGATTTTTGCTTGTACTCGTGTAAATTTACTCGTTTGACTTGCCATGAAGAGAGCTTTAGAGGAAAAGAAACTAGCTCGAGAGGAGGCAAGGAACGCCGAAAGATTAGCAAGGCAAGCTTTTCACGAGAAGACGACCGTTGTTGAAGTTGTTTCCAAGGTATTTTATCGGCATATAGGATCTTTTCTCATTCCCTCATCACCTGTACTTTAGGTCACAGTACACTTCTATGCATACTTTACATGTGAATAGTGTGCACTTGTTGAGAAGCTTAATTCACAGAATTTTTGTTGCAGACTAGGTCTATTCTTATCGCCCCTTCTTCCACGTTTCATTATCATAGCAGTTTTAATCAAGTTTATTTTACGATATTTTGTTCCTTGGATGTTGATCACTTTATCGTTTATCACTTTTTTAGGTGTACAAGAAAATGTCAAAACACTACAAGCTGATGCAGGATATACAAGAACAGGTAAACATACTCTGGTCAGTTGACTTCTTCCCTAGCATTTGTCATAATGATTGAAAATCTACTGGGGAATAATTGTTTTTTTTTAATGGAGCTTAAAATGGAATGGTTAGAGATATGAATCTATTATGGACTCCTTCACATTCCTTCAAAGATTATTACGATGCAAAACCTTGTTTAATGTCAGTTGTATCTTCTATAGGTAAATTCTGGTAAATCTACTGAAAAGGAACTTAAAACATTGAAAGCTAAAATTAGCGATGATGAAATGTTGGAGAAGTCACTTGAGGCTAGACTGGTTGAAACAAAAAGTAAAGGTACCTTCTAATCCAAACAATGCCGTGTTTCTACTTATGGCTTCATGGCTTAACAGTTTTAGTATAAGTGATGGTAACATTTACGAAACACAAATCTGCAAAAACTGTCTCACATAAACTGCTTTTAAGGTTGCATATTTGTTGTGTTTTGCCTTCAACTTTTTTGACCTGTGTTTCCCTCCCCAGTTGAGCAGATGGAAGAATTAATGAAGCAAACGGAGAAAGAGTGCAATACTCTGGGGGAAGAAGCCACTAAATATTTAAGCAATACAAAATCAGAGGTGGAATCTAACTCTTCTACTATAGAAACAAGGCAGAGAAATGTGGAGGCTGTGCTATCTGAGGTTGCATTTTTTAAGTTTCATGATAAATGGATATAATAGATGAAAGAATGAATATTTATTTCTCTTCTTCTATGGTCAGGTGGATGCAGTAAATAGTGAAATTGCATCAGTAAAAGAATCTGCAGCAGTTGAAGTAGAGCGGTTACGCCGCAAATGTGAAGAGTTAGTTGAGGCGGTAATAGGCCACTTTTTATATTCCGGAGATGTGTTATCTAATCATCATGGTTGGCTTAAAAATCTTCAAAATTGCATCCATAGTTCCTGCATTGAACAAAATTTTTAGAAGTTGGTCAATAAGTTACATCTTCTTTCACGTGAACTCTACTTTTATTTTACTGTTTATTTTTTGTGATTTGAGTAGCTTGAATTAGAAATAATGGTGTCACAGTGAATGAGAAATAATTGAATTATCGCGTTTGGATTTTTGCAGTTTCACAAGTATGCAAATCCGATTGCAGATGTGATTGAATCTGGGCAAAAAAGACTCGAGGCCACTCAAGGAGTTGGATCTGACATTTGAGTTTCGGTTTAGTGACGTACTACACTTAATTACTCTACATAGTTGATTTGTATTTATGTAATTTTGGATAAAAAATTTTCAAAAAAATTGAAAGTATGTGATTCTGAATGATATTTTTTCTGTTCTAGAAGAATTTAAAAAAAAGAAGAAAAATTTAAAATTCTTAAAATATGGAGGCACACTTAGAAGAGCGGGATTGCTGGGTTCATTTCTTCCTGCCATGCTTATTTATTTTTTTAGCAGTTCTATAACCTCTAAGCAAAAAAGGGTATATATAGATTGAAAAGTTGAAGTTGTTCGATAGGTGGCGCAGATTCCAATCAAAGTTGTTTCCACTATCCCATGGCAATTAAATAGTAAAAATATGTTTTTAAAATCTGTATACATTTTGGAAATTTTAGTTGAATATATTCAAAATTTCCACATTATTACGCATCTTTTTAACATTGATAAAAAGTTTATATTTTAAAATACATCGAAAATATATAATTTATAATTAATTTTAAATTATTTAATACATTCCATAATAAAAGTTTTTTATTTAACTACTCCAGGTTGTTTTCCATCTTCGAATTTAAAACTTTGAACGGTTAAAGAAATATTTTCGTGGATCGATATACTTTGATTAGAAAGAAAATGAAAAGCTCTTCTGGTTTTTCTTAGAAATGGATTGAAAGTTGCATATTCCATTTTTTTAAAATATTACTTAAACTAAATATCAAAATTAAATAATTTTATAAATATATATTATTGATAAATTACATTAAATTTGAAAATAATTTTCAAAATCATGTTTGTTGGTTATTAATTAATCATAATATTAAAATAGCGGGTTTTTTAATTTTTATTTGGTTAATGTGAATTTAGCATATCATCATTTTAGTTATATGTATTTCACAATTTAATTATATATATATATATATATATATATAGTCAAAACAGAAAATGTAATGTATAAGTATCTTAATATAGTCCTAGAACATATAAGACTATAAAAGTATAACATTTATACAACCAACTAAAAGGACTAATTCTAATTTTAAGCACAAACTACTCACTTACAACAACTCTCACTCTCTCACTGAAACCTTCTATCAACTTAAAAGATGACTCCTCAACCTCCAAAGGTACCTCCGACATTGCAATCACATATGCTCCCACCGAACAGGTGATCATCGGAAAAGAAAGACAAATAACACAGAAACACAGAATAAGGGTAAGCCAATGACATCGGATCTCTTGGTGGCTTGCACCTGTGCGTTGTTCCCAAACTCTATAGAGTTTCAAGGGGTTATCACTCAATCACTCACAAGGTAAATTTCCTTCGCGCCTAGGACTTGATCAAGTCCAGTGACTAAGACCTCTTGCTACTCCTCACGACATAACTCATTATGCTCTACGTGAGCCTTAATGATTATTAGAGGGTCAGGATACCAACCAATACTAAGTCCTTATGTCATTGCATACACTAAAATACCACCATATAGAACTTCTCCTTGAAATTTCTTAAACATCATAACTTCGCATGCTCACACAACATTTCATACCAATCATCATCTTATATACCTATAATAACATTTTTATCTCAATTCATATCAATAAGGAGTATAGAAAATTCAAGTATACACATAACATCCAAAGTAACCACAACAGCCAGAATAGATAAATAGAGTAATTGACACTATACATGAAATACATCCAAATGGTGAAAATCATTTCTCTAACCACATACTTAAAAACAAAGATCCCACCGATCAAAATGAAGACTCAAGTGTCTAGAATCAGTTGTTGAAATTTCAGCTTAATTCAATGGTTAATGAAGCAAGAATCTTCATTTTACCAATAAGACACAATGCTGAAAAAAGAGTAGCGCTCCGCACCAGAGAGTGGCACCCATCGCTGATCAGCTCGCAAAAGACAGCGCTCAACGTTGCTATGGTGGGGCTTAGCGCTGATCGGCTTGTAAAATCCAACGCTTAGCACTACCATGGAGAGGCTTAGTGCTATATCAGATATCAACAGTCACAAATTAAGGTTTTTGAGCAATTTGTACCTATTTCATTACTCCAATTGGTACTTCTGCTATAGATATTGGTCAAAAAAAGTTTAAAATTATATTAGGTAGCACTAATTAGATTCATGATCCAACAACTCCATCTTTTTCAAATACCCCCATTTCAAACAATACAATTAATTTCAATTCAATCATTTAAAAGATCAACATACCACAATCACAAACATCAATAATTCATCATAGCATATCAGAGACTTCACAATCATACAAGATATGACTCACAAAACGCATCTAACTCCACAAGATTCTCTATCTACACATAGAAACATCACAAGAACCGTCAGGACCTACCATTATGATCACTGATAAACAAAGACACATACTGATGATTAAAACGACGCATGTAAGCGGAAGATGACTCACATGCGAAAGAAAACAAAATTAGACCAAAAAGAGGGCGGAAAACTCAACTTACGCGAACGGAGAAACTGATCGGTCCTACTTGAAGAGCTCGCTGAGAGGATCAATCCTACAATCTCGATTTTTCAATAGATGACCAGAGAGATAAAATTCCTAGACAGAAGTTAGAGTTCTATAGAAAAATGGTTTGTAGAAAAATGATGTGTTTTAAAATAATGAAACTCTTTTAGAACGATTCTATTTATATTAAAACTTTTTAATATTAAAATAATCAAATTTCACTGTTTTTAAACTTATATCACTCTGTCATTTTATAGGGGTTCACAATATATAATAATATGTTTATGTAATTTTAAATTAATATGTACTTCTAATTTACTCTTAAAAATTTAAATTGGAAGTATTTTTGTCCAATCCGAAAATTTATTTCTATCTAAAATTAATTGGATTTAAATATTAATATATTTTCAAATAATTGAAAATTGTTTCTTATGTTCCTTTTTTATTTTTAATATTAAACTCCAATAAAGACACTTTGATATTAACCATTCTTTAATGAGTACAGAAGTTTATTAATAAGGACAGCGAGAACTTTTTCTTTAAATCACAAATTTAACCTTAAATAACCACACATAGATAAACACAGCAATCTAACATCAATAAAACAGTTTCAGAAACACCAAACTATTACACGGAATGTCACGTGCAACCGCCACGTGACAGAGCAGAATGGATGGAATCATACATCCATCTTCAAACATTATATCTATTTTATTTTATTAATATGAAATGGTAATATATATATATATATATATATATATATATATATATATATATATATATATTAACTTTCTATTTTTCAAAAGTCGAGTAATTTAAATACACATTTTTTATGAATTCTTTTGAACTGTTTTTAAAAATAAAATCGTGGTTTTAAATTCTAAAATATATAATACTTTACAAATTTTAATTCTTTAAATCATGTTTTAACTATAATAAAAATCAATGCTCTAAAACAAATGATACTTCAAATGTTCTCATTTTTTATGAAATAAAAGAAAAATGAATTTTAAAGATAAATCCTTATTCTTTTAATTACTATACAACCAATAACAAGATTGTTATATATAACCAATGAACCCACCTGTTTTTAGGTTTCTAATATTAAATTAAGACTTTTGATATAAAAAAAACGAAAAATATCTCCTATTACTCGTCTCCGTTTATAAATGTTCAAAAGTTTATAAATATATGTATTTATTAAAGAAAGAGTTGTGTTTTTCCTTCCACTTATATTATTATCATTAAGTATTTTAATTTGAGCATAAAAAAAAAATTCATATAGACTTTTATTATTTGATGCTATCATTTTAAAAGTAACTCAACAAAAGAAAATTTTATTTGCTGAACTAATCTTACAACTCTTCATATCACCGTAAAAAAACACACACACACACACACACACACACACACACACATATATATATATATATATATATATATATATATATATATATATTTATAGTT
>Ga0214543_1013028_pt1 | contig 10689 bp, 7 predicted proteins | sample CNSS2metaG_FD_160094 | JGI IMG/M metagenome (GOLD analysis project Ga0214543, IMG submission 160094) | Root nodule microbial communities from cowpea collected in UCLA plant growth center, Los Angeles, California, USA - CNSS2 | ecosystem: Host-associated > Plants > Roots > Nodule | place: USA...
TTGATTATTATAGTGATTGAGTTAATCTCCTTGTTTAAGAGATTAACAACTGGACGTAGGGTCTTTTGATCCGAACCAGTATAAATATCAGTGTGCTCCTCTTCCCTTAAACTCTTTATTTATCTGCTCTTGCATTTAAAGTAACTATTACTTTAAGTTAATTAATTAAATTTTTGAGAAAAATTTTAAAACCTGTCAAGATTTTTAAAAATCCAATTCACCCCCCCTCTTGATTTTTGACCATTGTTTAGTCATTCCGCTGCACGATACCAACACCATACTGTTCTCTTTCTGGTAGGTTATTCTAAAACGTATCTCGTATCTGAGTATAATTTTACGTCATAATACAAAACTGATTAATGGGTATCAATTTTATATCCTTACCGGCAGAGACCAAGGACCTCTCAACAAGTTCTTGAATACTTAAGTTCATCACAGACCGTTCATTGAACAATCCAACCCATCACAGATCGTTCATCAGAAACCCAATATATATTATCCATAAATTAATAATAATTGTGCAATATAATTGATATTTACAAATAATATAATTTATTAATTAATGTTAATCCACTATAATAATAGGGAATAATAATTTTATATAATAAAATTATATAAAATACAACAGGAACTTGTTCAATTTTATTGAATAATCCACTTTAGAATTTGCATTATTGGGTAAATTAAATCATTCAGGGATTTTCATATAATTATCATTCTTTACAATATTGTTTTGCGCAAAAATTCATTTGTACTCAATGAGTTTTACACCTTCATGTGTGCGGACTACAGGTCCAAAAATCTTTTATTTAACAAGCAAATCTAACTTTGCTTCTATTTCATCTTTCCATTTGGCCAATCATTTATTTGTCGACAATCTTGATCCTCATTGTTATTCATAACATTCATCGTTATATTATATGCTAAAACATCGTCAACGTTGACTTTGGTTTCATATTATCTTATTCATGACATAATTTATTGAGATCTCATCATTTTCAACAAATTCATGTACATGTGGTTCTTCTGGAACCAAGGTTCTTTTAGAACCTAATTATTAATTATGTCAAATGAATCTTTTATGATTTACACCTCCTCGATTAGGTCATCTTGTCTTTTTAGCTCCTTTTCTCATTCGAGAATTTTTATCTTTGGAATCAATAGGCTTACCACGCTTCAATCGTGTTATGAATAAATATCACTTATATTTGGAGCATTTAGCAGTTGGTATATGTGATTTAATTACCCTATTTGTGTCAGTAAAAAACATTTGATAATTGATTGACTAATTTGTGAATGAATTATCATTTGAATTTCGAGTTCACATTCTTTTGTATGAGGATCACGAGAGATAATGATAATTCATTCCAACCAATATCCTTTTCCAAATATTTTCTTTCTCCCCCTAATGTTGGAAAAACTTATTCATCAAAAATAACAGTTGAATCAAACTGTAAATATGTCTCCTATCTAACATATATTCTCAATCATCTCTAAAGACTCATCATAGTCCTTTTTGGTAGGGAAATTCGATCATATACAAAAATTCTTAAATGAGACAATTAGGTTACTGACCAAAAACCAACTGCATAATAGAATAATTATGATAACTTGTTGGCTTGATGCGAATCAATCCTATAGCATGTAAAATTACATATCTCCAAGTAGTCATTGGAAGATTAGCTCTCATAAGTAATGGTCTTGCAACCAACTTTAGACGTTTTATTCATAATTCTACATGTCCATTTTGAGCATGAACATATGTTCTACTAGATGTTCAACAACAATTCCCATTAACATACAACACTCATGAAAAATATAAGATGTAAATTCACCAACATTATCAAGACAAATTTTCTTAAACGAATAATTTTGGAAGTGATCTCTTAACTTAACTAATTGTGCTAATACTTTGCAAATGCTTGATTGCAAGTTGATAATAAACAAACATGTGACCATTTAGTTGATGCATCAATTAAACCATGAAATATCTAAATGATCCACATGATGGGTGCATTGGACCACAAAATCATCCTGTATTCATTCCAAAAGATGAGATTGACTCATTTCTAAAGTTTTCTGATGATGGTCTTATTATCAACTTTCCTTGTAAACATGTATTACATGAGAAATCATTGGATTGAAGAAATTTTTGACTCTTAAGTGGGTGTCCACAAGAGTTTTCAACTATTTTTTTCGCACCATGATAGATCTAGGATGACCCAATTGATCATGCCAAATAAGGAATTCCTTTTTGATTCGTAAACTTCTGGTTTATAATGATATCATTTCAATTGTACTAATACATGTGTAGTGCAAGTCATAAGAGAAGATTGATAATTTCTCCAATACACATTTTTTTTTTATTCAACCCAAGTCCATTGATATAAATATATTTTATATCTCCTTCATTGTTTGTCTCAATATGATATCTATTTAGACAAATATTTTTAGAACTTAATAAGTTTCTATTAGACTTCTTTGTAGAAGTGTAGTAGCTCTTCTGAAGCCTTTAAAACATTACTTGTGATATAAAAATCATGCTAATATTGACTTCTCAAATAACCAAACATGAGAAAAATAAATTAATAATCTTGAGAGTTTAATTCTTGCACTATCAGCAAAACACAATATATTTAGTCTATCCAATATTACTACATATCAAAATGATCATATATATATATATATATATATATATATATATATATATATATTAAATTTTAAATTTTAATGAACTTAATAACCTCAATTTGTTGCAGGTACCATCCAAAATTAATCAACTCCGCAAGTCATATATTATCAAATAATATCAAATAAAAATAAAAGTATAAAATATCATATCAAAAATCTTTGAACCTTTATATATGTATATTATAATAAAATTAGAACCACAAATCCATATCAAAACTCTTCACATTCTTACAAAAAAAAATGTTTTTATTTTAATATATCATTTAATGCAACCTTAATTTACCCATTATATTTTAATACTAATCAAGTTCAAATTTATTACCCTCCAAAACCTAAATTTTCTACTCCAAAAAATACATGGTCCTTTTCATTTACTTTTATTTAAAAGTTACTTCATTGTCCCTTGTTACGTCAATTAACTGTACAAATTCAGTTACATATTCTAATTCAATTTCAATCAATTAATGCACCATAAATCTATTTTGTTCATTTAATTTGTGCACGTAAAGACACAAATGATGACTTTTTGTATTCAACATTTAAAAAATATGAAATTAATAAAATTCAACATTTCTATTTCTATCATGGGACATTATATATATATTTTTTTAGGAAAGACTTTTCAATTATCATGCATATTCCCTACATAATACCAATTCAAGTTTAATAATTTTATTCATATGTCATCCAATATTAGAAAATATCAATATTATACATTCACATTTTTATAACAATTACTATATATAATAATAAATGTTCATTATACACTCATTTCACATATACATTTCATAATATAAAAGAAAATATTGATTCTTACTTATATATAACCAACATCAAACATGCATATTTTATTTAGTAATAATGTCATAGAGAATTCACCTTCAATTAAATTATAATAAAAATAATTTAATATATAAAACTATATTTTGTACTGTCACATAAAAACCTCTTCTGCAGTTTTATAAAATAAAGTTCTTAATACTTCCATTTAGTTTAGCTCAGAAAAACAACAATATCAAGATGAGTGACATCCATATTTTATAAACACAAAGTGTGTTTCTATGTTCTTATCCCTGTTTTTTAGGATGGTTTTATGTAAGACAAGTATGACCCAAATGGTCTTTACCACCGTAGTGATAAATTATATTTTCATATTATTTGTCATTGTTTTCATCTTCTTCTTTTCTCATTTTCATACTACTGTTCCACTTCTGATGACAAAATTTCTCTTTGAAATTTCCTTTATGATTACAAAAATATGCATCAGATGTTGCTGCATTCACTTCTGGGAATCAAGCATAACCAATTTAGTCTCATGATTTTTCATCAAAAACTCATTTTTTTGTTTAACCACAAGAAAGCATAAATAATTTGAGAATATTTGTGAAATAATTTTTTCACGATATTGTTGTTATAAGAGCAAATTATTGCTCAGATGCTTGATTTCTTTCTTCCCTTTTTTAGAGCATCATCAAGACTCATCACATCTAGATGTATTTCAGTCTCTGATACTCAAGAATATGAATAATATTTTCTTATAATATCAAAAGTCATAAATTCAAATTTTGTAAGGTTTGACTTTTTTTTAAACTAACTCATAAAATATTGATAATAATCAAATTTTATTTATGAAACTATAAAATTAATATAGACAATAATTAAAATAATCACAATAAAAATAATAATAACAAGACAGATGAAACTTGATAAAGTCAAATAATTTTTTTATCACAAAAAAATAAGAATATAAGATAAAATTGTCAATAAGGAAAGGGTTAGAAAGTGCCTGGATTGAGGTACGCAGAGGCAGAGCATTGTCCTTAAAGAGAAAACATCTCCACTAATTCAGTTGGATAACCTTCGTGCTGATAACGTGTTATAAAATATTGAGAGAAAGATATAAAACAATTGAGAGAAAGAGAATAGAGAGTAGAGACTCATTTTCTGTGTGTAATTTATCAATAGGAGAAGTCTCTATATATATATACAAAAGGTAACCCAAGGGATACAACTTAATGGTTACAACACTAATAACAACATCAATAACAATCAATCATAGGTAACTGCTAACAACTCGATGGACATCTATATATTTCATAACAGTTTATACATATAATACGGGTCCTAATAAGTAATTAATATTTGGACCATAATTTCACTTTTCTTATGCTATAGTTCACAGTTCAAACTATATTTATACACATAAATTATTAGATAAATATATGTATGCTCACATGCACATCTATGAAAATATATTTTATTCATTATTTTTATAAATAATTTTAATAATAAATTAATTTAAATATATATATCATGAATGACATTATTTTATGTTAAATATTTTCTTAAAAAATACAACTTATAAAATGAAATAGTTTACTTTTAAATAAGATTTCAATAACTATATACAATATCAATGTATAATTTATATAATATTCGCTTATTTTACTTATATGATATGTAATTATTTTCGATGTAATTTCATATATTAGTGTGTAATTAAATTTACTAAGATATGGATTACCACTTCAGATATCAGAGCAACCGTTAGACATATATATAAATATAGGATTACATATGTTTTTAGTCCCTTAATTTTTAGTGAATTTTGGAATTAGTCCATTTTGAAACTTTAGATTAATTTAGTCTTTCATCTTTCAAAATACGTGAATTTAGTAATTTTAATCAAATTTTATTAGATTTATTTGATATTTCAAGCGCATTTCATAATAGTATTTGACTTAACATTACAACAAAAATGTCTCAAACAGTATAAACAACTCAAATATAATCTTTAAATGCGTACGAAACATCAAATAAATCTAATAAAATTTGATTAAAAGGAATATAATCTTTAAATGCGTACGAAACATAAAATAAATCTAATAAAATTTGATTAAAAGGACTAAATCTATGTATTTTGAAAGATGAATGACTAAATGGATCCAAAGTTTCGAAATTGACTAATTCCAAAATTCATTGAAAGTTAAGGAAGGTGGCGCCTGGCGGGACTATACTACCGTCGAGCGGTTCCTGTTCCGCAAAAAATACGAAAACAATATTTTTCGTGAATCAGAGCACCATGCATCACTGTTATGGCGCCTGACGACCAATTAGGTGCTGCCAGGCGGTTCCTGCTGTTCCAGGTACCCAGAAATTTTCTCAACACCTGCGAACCTTATTCCAACCCCTACAATTCTGATTTCACTCGATTTACAATCCAATAGGCTGCATTCACGTGTTTGTATTCACTATTCCTTCATAATGCTCCTCTATATACCAAATTCCACTACCTTTACCACTTAATCTAGTCCGACTATGAAATCCCCAATTCATCAACCCAAAAATTCACATTCATACAATTTTCCCCAATTATTATCCAACTACTGCAGAATTATAATGATTCTTAATAGTCCACAATCCATACATATACGCATTCCATTTCTTCTCGTTTAACTTCGTTCCAGAACCCAAAAAACATCGAAATTGAGCCAAACAGGCTCGCGTCGCCTGGCGGTTAGATCATCTCTGCCAGGCCCTTCATTAAAAAACCCAGAAATTTGGTTAGCATCCATGTGTCGCCTGGTGGTCAGGCTCGTACCGCCAGGCGATTCCTCGTTTGGAACCCAGAAACAGACAAATAGGGTATGAATTGCTTGGCGGCTTGGATGGCCCGCTAGGCGGTTTCTGGAAAATTTCTAGAAACGTGAATTTGCACAGTTTTATCACAATTCATGCATCCAATTATTCAATCAATCATGCAATATTAACAACACAAGTAAAAATAACGGAGTCCAGCTCCCCTAACTTGGATTCCTTTGCTTAGTTTTGGAATGTTTTTATAGCTCTTGTGCACCACAAAAAAATCCAACCCTTGTCTCCTTTTGAGCTTGCTTCCAATCCTTGCTATCCACTCCAAAAATCTAGAATAGTCTCTCCTTACAACCCTTTCCTTTGGCAGCTCCAAAAACCCTCCCTTTCTCCCTCAATTGATCACTTAATTAGGTGTTGAAGAAGGTTAATGTTCCTAAAACGAATTTTGGCATTTAAATTAGATTAATGGTCGTTCAATAGTTGTCTTATGATGGTTTTCCAGCCCCCCTTGGTTGCTAGGTTCTCTAACTTTTCATATTCATGCCAAAACTAATTCTAGCAAAAATAAAGTTTAATGTGAAACTACACAAGGTTTGAACCCCTAACCAAGCCAATGTCCCATCGATGCACAACCATTTAACCAATTCATGTTTCATGATAACTCTTATAAGTCTAAGGTTTTATTATCGCTCAATATGATCATGCATATAAATAAAATAATAACAAGTAAATAACACATAAATGACATTTTTAGGACTAGAACCCAAGTCCTCTCACATAAGCAAAGTACTCTTAACCACTTGAGCTAGTACTTTTCCACATCATATTAATCTCCATTAAATATCATAAAGGCTCAATTACCCGTATTTATTAAATAATTATTTAAATTTCACAGGTCTTACATTCTCCCCACCTTATAAAATTTTCAACCTCGAAAATTGAGCTCACCCGAGAAAATGTAGATAGGACTGCCTCAACATTCCTTTATCTTGAAATTCTCCCTTCCTAGTCTCTACTCTTTTTATTTCAGTCTTCACCTCTTACGTTTCCCCATTTATCCTTTCGACCTCAGCCCTATGTTAAGATGTAGTATCAATTTAACTCTTCCACTCTACGACACACACCTGCGCTAACACCTCTCCTTATTCTAACTTTTAAATTCAATTCCTCTTACCAAACTTGTAGTGTTAGCCCCAAGAACTTATCCTTAAAAATCCCTCCGCCAAACGCGTTGGTTCTGAGTTTCGACTTCACTTCTTAGGCTCAAACAAACCAACTTATCTTTCCTTAACCATTGAGATATCCTTATGCGTACTCACATCTTTGATCAAGAGGTTTTCTCAAAGGTCTTACCCAACCCTTGCAAAACAACAAATCAAGTTTGACCTTGATTCTGTAGTCAGCCACTACAGATAACACACACATATCACAAAACAAACGAAAACCTAAAAAGAAAGGTGTAGGAGACAAACTCAACCTATCACTTTTCTCTCTTTTACCAAAACCTTTAGAATTAAGAAAGGAAACTATCTCAGATATAGTCATGAGTGTGCACCCTCATCACTTTACCAAGACATTTTCTGTTCTGTAATACTTCTAGTTCACAAGTTCCTTTCCATGCGCACCAACGCTTCTTGGAAAGAACTTTTTCCCTTGCGCACCAACGCATCGAGAAAGACAAGTAATACCCCTTACCTGCTCACCAAAACCCAGTAAGAGCATTACTTTTCTTAGGTCTTATAAACAACTACCCTTGCCTGCTCACCAAAACCTAGCAAGAGTACCACTCTTACCTGCTCACCAAAACCTGGTAAGAGCGTTGCTTCTACTAAGACCCGTAAGCAATAACTCTTGTCTGCTCATCAAAACCCAACAAGAGTATCACCCTTACCTGCTCATCAAAACCCGGTAAAAGCCCACCAAAACCCGGTAAGAGTGTTGCTTTCCCTGAGCCTGCTTTCCCTGAGCCTCACAACACAACTCTTGTCTGTTCAACAAAACCCGACAGGAGCCCCACCCTTACTTGTTCACCAAAACCCGGTAAGAGTACCACCCTTACATGCTCACCAAAACCCGATAAGAGCATTACTTTTCTTAGGTCTTACCAGCAACCACCCTTGCCTGCTCACCAAAACCCAACAAGAGTACCACCCTTACCTGCTCACCAAAACCCGATAAGAGCGCTGCTTCCACTAAGACCCATCCGTACAACCCTTGCTTGCTCACCAAAACCTGGCAAGAGTACAACCCTTACATGTTCACCAAAATCCAGTAAGAGCATTACTTCCCTGAGACTTTCAAACAACAACACTTGTCTGCTCAACAAAACCCGACAAGAGCCCTAACCCTTACTTGTTCACCAAAACCCGGTAAGAGTACTACTTTTCCTTAGGTCTTACGTGCAACCACCCTTGCATGTTCACCAAATCCAACAAGAGTACCACCCTTACCTGCTCACCAAAACCCGGTAAGAGTGTTGCTTACCTGCTTCCACTAAGACCCATAAGCAACAACTCTTGCTTGCTCACCAAAACCTAGCAAGAGTATCACCCTTACCTGCTAACCAAAACCCAATAAGGACGTTGCTTACCCTGAGACTCAACAACCACCCTTGCCTGCTCATCAAAACCCGGCAAGAGCCCACCACTTACATGTTCACCAAAACCCGGTAAGAGTGTTGCTTCCCTTGAGTCTCACAAACACAACTCTTGTCTATTCAACAAAACCCGACAAGAGTCCCACCCTTACTTGTTCACCAAAACCTGGTAAGAGCATAACTTTTCCTAAGCCTCCCAAGAAACATTCCTTTCTTGTTCAACAAAACCCAACAAAGGACATTGTTACTAAGCTTAGATCAAAGTCTTATAGTAACCCAAAATTCCATTTTACCCGACTCTCCAAAGTCCTAAGGGTAAAATAACAACTCCTTTTACTCGACTCTCCCTAGTCTTTTGAGTAAAAGTACAATTTGGTTTTAAAGGGATGAACGAACTTCGAGCATACATCACACAACTAACATAACATGCTTCACTACCTCAAAAGAAAGAAAATCAACTCAAACTTTACCTGGTTGTTGTCGTGGCACTTCAGACTCCCCCCTTTCAGGGCAAGATTTCGCGTAATGACCCGACTTGTGACAATTGTAACACTTCTTCTCATCCGGCTTGCTCCTGAAAATTCCGGACAAACTCGCCGAAAATGGTCTCCCCCACACTCGAAACACTTCACTACCCCTCGTCCTTCACGTTGAGGTCTGGTGTAGGGTTTCTCTTGTCGTTTCTCGTTGATAGTACTGTTGTTAGGATGTGCCCTCATGACCCTACTTGGGTCCCTCTCCAATCGTTCCACCATCTTGGCCTGTTCCACCAATACAAGGAACTCTCAGATCCTCAAAGGTACGAGGAATCGACGCAACTCATGGTTCAGACCACCCTCAAATTTTCTACAGCACCATTCTTCGGTGACAACATGTGAGTAGAACGTCGCCAAGTACTCGAACTGGTTAGTATATGCCTGTACCATCATAGTACCCTGCTGCAAGGTAAGGAATTTTGCTTCCCTCTCATATCTGGCATTGTCAGGAAAGTATTTCTCCAAGAATCGTGTCCTGATGTTAGCCCAAGTCACCTGCTCTTCGCGGGTCTGCATCAGCTGTTGCATCCCTACCCACCAGTACTCAACGTTTACCACACGAAGGAATGTGACGAAGGTCAACTTTTGTGCATCAGTGCACCCAATCGCTCGGCATATCTTCTCGCACTCCCTCAGCCATGCATCTGCTTCGTCTAGAGTGGCTAGGGATGTCAACGGGGCGGGTAGGGTACGGGTAGTAGCTCCCCCGTACCCTACCCGCTGGATAAATATTCGTCTCGTACCCGTACCCATATTCGTCGGGTATCCGTTATGCGGGTACTCGCCTATTTTTTTGCATATCCGTGGGTATCCACGGATACCCGCAGGTATGCAAAAAATATTTAAAAACAAAATATTTAACCATAATTAGTGTTTGGATCAACCAGTCCCCTTTCTCCGATTGATTATTGAAAAACAAACAAATAAAAAATCACTAACAATTTATATTGTAGTTTATTTTTGAATGAAATATTAAATAAATTACTAACTTCATCAATGTCCATCTTTTGTAACATTGTATAAAGTTTCATGTTGTCAAATTTTAATCTAGAAGAGCCTGAAAACATAAGAAGTTCATTAAAAATTTCTAACAATCACTTAATTAAAATATCTAAGTACAAGTGTTAATTTCATTTCCTTCCATGTTGGTCCATAACTAGTCTTGGAGACACATCAATTCCTCCACAGTATCTGGAAGTAATCTACTCTGTTATGAGGTAAGAATCCAACCACCATTATTGAATGAAGACTCATAATGTTTTTTACTAATAT
>Ga0214543_1013030_pt1 | contig 10689 bp, 9 predicted proteins | sample CNSS2metaG_FD_160094 | JGI IMG/M metagenome (GOLD analysis project Ga0214543, IMG submission 160094) | Root nodule microbial communities from cowpea collected in UCLA plant growth center, Los Angeles, California, USA - CNSS2 | ecosystem: Host-associated > Plants > Roots > Nodule | place: USA...
GCAATCAATCCACAAATCGTTCGTAAGAAGTCTGAAAATAAAAAATAAGCATTTAACAAACTAACTGTAATACTTCAGATGTGAGGCGTTCCAAGTTGTTGGAATAGAGACACCTGATAGGTGTTCCCATCTGTATGCGCATTTACCCACAACTTCCTTGACACGGAGTGGCCCTATTCCTAGTTGGGCGAGAACTTCCCCTTGGGTTTCCGAGCAGCACTTTCCATTCGCCACACTAGATTTCCCTGGTGAAAAGACTTGGGTTTGATTTTGGTATTGTAGCGGTGTTGGGCTCTCAACTTGGTGTATGGGTCTTTCTCTCAAGCTGTCTACGTAGCATCTGCGCGTAGTTGGCTGGTCTACATGTACAGTGACTATGTCTCCCGAAGTTGACGGAAATTTTATAGCTAAGTGATATGTTGATATCACCGCACCAAGCATGTTCAACGAAGTTCTCCCTAACAAAATATTATAAGAGGTGTGACGTCAACAATAAGGTATCGAATTTTTACTGTTCGCGTCGTTTTCCCTGCTCCGAATTTGGTGAACAAATCAATGTAGCCCTTTGTATTCACTTGTTCCCCTAAGAAACCCATGATCGGCTCCGAGTATTGTTGGATTTCTACTTCTGAAATTTTTAACTTTATGAAAGTGCCCCAATACAGGATATCCACTGAACTACCCTTGTCTACCAAGGTTTTACTTATTGCAAAGTCATCAATCTCCACTGAGATCACCATTGGGTCATCGTGTTGGGGGTCAATGGCTTGAAAATCATCATCACAGAATGTGATGGGTGGCATGTGCTGCCAGGGACATGTAGATACGACATTGACATTTTGGATTGCTCAGACGTACTCTTTCCTCGCGGACATAGTGGCTCTGCCTCTTGCAAAGCCTCCTGATATATAGTTGATCACCCCTCTCAATGGCTTCTCCCTCACATCCTGTTCATCATCTTTCTTGGGCTCAACCCTCCTTCTGGTGCCTTCTTCTCGCCTCTCCTAGTACCCTGACGTTCTTCGTGGTCGCTCCTCATATCTACCTTCTCGCTCTTCTTTGGAAGAGATCCCCCTTCCTCCTGTTTGACAAATCTTCTCAATTGTCCTGCTTGTATAAGCTCTTCGATTTTATCTTTCAGGGTAAAACAATCTTTCGTCGTGTGCCCATAATTCTGATGATACAGACAATCCTTAGTGGTATCTGCGTTTGGGGGAGTTGGGACCCTTTGAGGGGTTGCTATTAGGTCGGCATTCAAGGCCTCCTCCAAAATTCTGGCTCTGTTAGACACGAGGGGTGTGTACCTATTGTACTTTGGTTGTCTAGAGTCCTTGAACCTATTGTCAGGTCGCAACACTAACACCCTTTCTCTGTCAATGTACTTCTTTTCCCGAGTGTCTGATTGGGTCGTACTGCGAAACTCCTTTAATTCTTCCATCTGCATAAATTTAGTTGTCCTGGTTCGAAGCTCGTCCAAATTGCTCACGGGCTTCTTGCACAGACTGTCAACAAACGGGCCAGGCTTTAACGCTGTTACAAGGTGGTGCATGGCGACCTCAGGATTTAGATTAGAGATATTCAACGATATCTTCCCGAAGCGCTCCCTAAACTCTCGTAGAGATTCTCCCTTCTCCTGTCGTATATTTACTAACGCCAGAGAAGTGAGATGGTGTGGCTTACTGGTGGCGAACTGAATGCCGAAACGGGTGACCAACATATCGAAACAATCAATAGAGTTAGGTGGTAATCGTGTGAACCACGACAAAGAATTGCGTCATCTGAAGTGTACAATCCTGCTTGGGTGGTGAATACTTCCATGTGCTCCTCTGGATCAGTAGTGCCATCGTACTGGCTCATAGTCAATCCCTTCCAGCGTGCAGGAAGTTCTACCTCCATGATCCCGTCCATGAAGGGGTGGCGTCTGGCTGTTCTGGGTCTCGCGCCTATTTGGTTGGTGGTGGTTTGTACCCTGAATTCATCTTGTCCTGTGTCGCCCTCTCCTTCTCCATTACTGTGAGATTCTTCCCTTTGTTGGGAATTTTGCTCAAGTTGCCTTCGCAACCGCTGGTTCTCCTCTCTCAGGGCATTTATCTCTTCTTCATTCTTGCGTCTCAATTCCTCCAACTGGCGGTTCATCTCTTGTTGCATCTCCGCTGCTATTGTATTTTGATCGATTGTTGCTCTTGTCGACACCATCCTTCTTGAGAATTGTCTGGCCCCACGGTGGGCGCCAATTGTACCTGATCGATATTATTTCAGTGCGGAACCAAATGATCTCAAGAACCCTCTGTGTCGAACCTCCTCCTGTTCCTCCCTGGACTCCTCCTAGATCTCCCTCCCGTCTGCACTCCGGGGGTGGGGGTACCTGCAGACACTCCGACGCTCAAGTCAGAGAGTGATTGATATGAGATGTAATTGGTTAGTGAGAAAAGTGTACCTTTACTTGTTCACTAGGCCTTAATTTATACTAATTTCTTAATGGACCTGTTATTATTATTTGCGGGTCGTTCGTATTCGAGGATCGATTCTTTCCCTTTCTGATTGAGGTTGCACGTATCGGTTCTTTCCTTATTGGCTAAGATTGTTCTTCTGTGTCTTTGTTAAAGATCAACTCTTTCCATTCAAAGATTTGTCCGTCTGTACTTTTGTCAAAGATCGACTCCTTCCTTTTTGGGGTTTGGCCGTCTGTACTTCTCAAATATCAATTCCTTCCTTTTTTGGGGTATGCCCGTTTGTACTTCGCCAAATATCAACTTCTTCCTTTTTGACTGAGATTGTGTGCTGCTCCTCTGTACCTCTGCGCCATAATCACATGTTCCATCTGCCACTCCCTTGGGCCGGGATGTACTCGGCCAAAAGGGGCCGGGATATATCCGGCCATCGCACTTATTGGGTCCTTTGTGTTGTGTTGGAGAAAAGGTGAAAAGCAGGTACCCCAATGACTGGGCCACAACGAATGTGCCTCATACTTGGACCGGGGTGATCCCGACCATTTCTGTCTTATTGGGCCGGGATGTACCCGGCCATACACCAACAATTATCAATCGATTATGGCAAGAAACATAACAGCAAAGTCCCCTAAACTAAAGAACACTCAACACATCCCAAAAGCACAAAAAACATACAAAAACACGTGATTCAAGTTCGCGTCACCTAGTGGTTTTTCATTGTTGTCAGGTGGTTCATCCTAGACCCTAGTAAAACATGAACAAAATGGTTGCATCGCCTGGTGGGCCTTCATAGCTGCTAGGCAGTTTCTAGGCAGAAACCCAGAATTCACAAAAAATAGCGCAAATGAAAAGGGAATTCCACACACAGGCCACATTATCATCCAAAACAGATTAATTGAAAATAAAACACATATGGATAACTCTCCTAATAATTATTCCTTGTCTCCAAAACTTCAACCCTTGCCTCCACTTCACTTCCTTCCAACATTCAACTATTCTCCCAAAATCACAATTTCTCAATCTCTCGCCGACTCTCTTTTCTGATAGCTCTCTATGACTCTCTATGTCCACTCTCAATCTCTTCTCTCTCACAAATTCAACCCAAAATAAATAAAATAATAAAAAATGAAATTAATTAAAATTAAGGTTTAATGACTATTAATTATGATTACTACACCTCAACTACTACCTTTCTGATTTCTCCTGGGATTTCTATATTTCCTAGATTTTTCCACTACTTGGCAAAAATATTAAAACATGAAGAGAACCTACTCACACTAGTACTAGCCAAGGTTTGAACTCACATCCTTCCAAGCCATCATGCATATGCACATCCATCACACCAACACATGTTTTATACCAATTCACGCACACATATAATATTAAATCATGCTTTTGCATTCACAATATATATATATATATATATATATATATATATGTAAAATAAATACAATTAAAATATCACACAATTTGCATATTCAAACTCAAGTCCTCTCAACACAGCCAAATACTCTAAACCACTTGAGCTAGTATTATTCCTTGTCTAGGACTTGTCAATAATTTCTCTTATGGGTACTTCCAACCCACCATTATTAGTAATTTATTAATTATTATTTATATAAATTTCTCAGGTCTTATAGAGTGGATGGTTCTCAACCAACTTCAAGATTTGAAGATGTCACAAAATGCACACTTGCATAATGCACTACACAGTTTCAAGATCTGGATTATCAGTTGCACAATGTTCATGACTTCCTCTCCAATGTCTACAACAGAGACAACCCAAGGAATGAGTGAAGGGGATGGCTCATAGGTCATACATTGCATGTTAGTGCTGCACTTGTGTGTTTGTGTGTCTACTTCCAGTGTTTTAATATGTTGTTTTTCAATTTCAATCGACTGATTATATCAGTCTCAGCTTCAATTTGCTATTTTCATTTCTATTTTTTTGTTTCGATGTTTGTATCACCTATCAGATGCTCTGAGTCCCTATGTTATTGCATTAATGAATATTTTACTCTTTCCAAAATAATATGTGCATTATTTTAATTTGATGAATCCAAAGGGGGAGAAAAAATGAGTAAAATTGAGTTAAATGTGTAAAGAATGAGATACCTATATTAATCAACTATTGGAACTATGTAATATAGCTAACTGATCTACAAATCTGAAATTAAATCACATTATCAGTGATAGGGGGAGCATGTGCACGTGTGATATGTATGCTTGTGTGCTTTTGCTTGTAAGTGTATTTGTATATTGGTATCTTGTACCCAAAAGCTTTTTTAGGTTTCTCTATGGATCTTAACTCATCAATTCAACTCGAGGATGTTGGTTTCATCAAATCAGGGGGAGATTATTAGCACAAGCAACCTTGGTGCAAAGATTTGATAAAGCAAAGTGCATGAAAATCACATGTGATTGATGAAGATTAATAAAGATTTGCTTGAAGATCATGTTTCTATAGTGTTGGAAATAATGTGTTGAATATGATGTTTACATGTTGTAACATATTCGTAAGCTATATGACATATGTTAGATGTCTTGTTAGTCTTAGTGTGTCATTTTTAATATGTTAAAATGGGTTTTAACATGTTAAAAGATTTGTATATAATTTTTGGTATAAATATATTTAATCAATTAAATTATTTTAAGTGAAATCAATCTATTGTAATTTTTTTCTCCCTTTCATCATATAATTTTCCTATGTGAAAATGTGAAAATGTAAAGCACACGATAACTCCAAATGGCAGACGTACAACCCACGTAAAACACACTCACCACCAAGTACGCTCGTATCACAAACATAAATAACCAAGTCAACTCATGTAAACACAATATTGTCAAAAGTTTAGCACTGCTTGCCATGCCAACTACGGCGACCCACTTACCCCTATTCAAGTTCTAACCTTTAAACCTTTTTTAATTATTTTTTTCATCTTCTAATAATACTCTCTATAATTACTGCTCATGACATATCTTCTAATTTAACACTATTAATTATTTTATTTGAGGTTTTTCGTATGCTGTTATAATGTAGTTTAATCTTTAAACTTTTTATTTTTTATTCAATATGTTTATTTTTTTTTTCGCTTGATAATTTCTAGATACATCATTACCAAGTAAAGAAATAAAAAGAATAATGCCATAAATTAATCAAATATAAACATAAAGAAAAGAAAGTAGTAGCCCCATCCAAGGGTTATCTAGAAGAGAGTCCAATTCCACCAAAAAGTATGAAAGTAAAAAAGATATAAATAAAAAACACTAATAAGATAATACTAATATTATCATAACAATAAAAGAAATAAGAAAAAAAAAACTAAAGAAGAGTGTACTATATGATAATATTTTACATGGGTGGGTCAACAATTCTGGCCAAGTTAGCACCTAACTGTCTGCTTTATGTCTCTTTCCAGCCTTAGCATGCGGATGAAAGAGAAAAACTGGTACCCGCGTTCACACGGGACAAGAACTTGACCTCAAAACTCAGAAGGGTGTGCTCAATTTCCTTCTTTTTCTTCTGTGTTCTTCTCTGGTGCATGTGTGGAAATTTTGAATGCGTGATTTCAATTTCACTCCAAACCAAGGATCTGCATCTAACGAGTGAATCAAATACGCACTTAAATCAAGAAGAAGTGTTTGGGAAGAAGCGCCCCTGATCCAAATTCACCACCCCGTCACGATTGTTATTGCTAACAATAACATTGCTTGCTGGAGGACTCACTGGGTTGTTACTTAGTCTCTGGAAAAACATGTTGCTGTTGCTGTTGTGGTCTTCACCTTGAGAGCCACCATCACTGTACAGATTGTAGTGTTGGTTTTGCTGCTGAAACATGTTTTGTTGTTGTTGATGATGTTGACCTTGTTGAAGATGGTGGTAGCTTAGAGGTGGTGATGATGACATGACAAGGGGTGTTGGGCTTAGAGAAGGGATAGGGCGTGAGGGGAACCCAAAGCCCAAGAGGTTCGGCAAGACCTGAGGTGCTGCTGATGGGCTTGGCGCAAAGGGTGCATTCGGGCCTCCGGTGAACTGTTGAACCATGGCTCGGAAATTTGTGGTGTCAGTATTGAGCAAGGTGGTCGGAGTTCGCCGTGAGGCCCGAGAACGGCGGCGCGTAGGTTTCCCCACGCGCCCTTCTGGACCTAAGTGGGTTGAAGTCGAGGGACTGGTATTTGGGAAGTCAGAAGTTGTAGGGACGGTGGCTGCAGTGCTGGTGGTGGTAACAGTGAAGTCAGGGATTGATGGTGCGGGATTTTGATTGTAGAATTGAAGCCAATCATTTGGGCCAGACATGGTTTGGGTCATGGCCAATCAGCATAGAATATGATGGAAGCAAGAAGGAGGAGAACAAAACTGTATCGCAGTGGTTTTTGCTTTTTAAGGTTTGGTAAGAGAGTAGTAAGAGGGGAAGAAAGTTGTATATTGAGGTTGGTATTTATGGTGGTTTATCTTCTTTTCTTTTGTCGGGGTTTTCTTCTTTTTGTGGGGGTTTCTATTGTTTGGTATTTTAGTCAAAAGTGTGAACGTAATGGAAGATCCTCACTCCGGATTTGGGCCAAACAGTAGGTTAGATTTGTAAGGCGGCAACACGTGACAATAGTTTGGACTATAAAAAAAATATACTTTTGTTCTTATGTTACGCTTGTCATTCAAAAAACACATGATCTAAAATGGAAACTAAAATATATTTTTGCATTCTTGTGAATTTTGTAAAATATTAAAACAGTTCAATACAAATAATAATATATTTTATTTTTAATGTAATAAAAAATTATAATTTTAATATAAATTTTACTAATTTTATATTAACTCTTTTAATGATAATAAAATAGTTAAATATATATTTAAAAAATTATTAAAGATTTTAAATTTTTCTAATAAACATATATTAAATTATTAAAAACCAAATATACATTGAATTATTAAATTGTACTAAATACAAAATATGTCAATATTTATTATTTAAGTTAATTATTTAATCAATATTAAATAAGCTATTAAAAAATTGTATATTGGTTTTGTCTTCCTAAAAAGATGAACATATTTTTATTTTTTTAATTTACATGTATTTAACCGAAAAAAATTAATTATAAAATTTTGCACATTGAACTCATTATTTGCATATATTTTTTACTTTAATGGTTAAAGTTTATAATTATGACAAAATTATTGTTATAGGTAACCAAATGAGTCAACTTGTTCTGTTTTGATTCAGTCCGTCATTGATTCATCAAAATGGATAGGACCATGTTGGCCCACCACAAAGGACAGGCAGATAGACCGGCTCACCAATTTTACTCTTTGTTTTTTTAATTTTGGTAATTTGTTTTTATTCGTTTTTGTATTTATTTTTCTTATTATTATTATTATTATTATTATTATTATATTAAAAGTACAATTCGAATACTTTTAAGTTTTAATTGATTAATTAATGTCCCTAATAAAATATATTAAAGTAATTACTATCTTTACATGTTAAAATATTACATTATAATTAAAAAATAAAATTTAATTTCTAAGTGTTAATAATTTTAATTATAATATTATTGTATATTTGCATCCTTCAAATAATATAACACACAAAAAATAACCTTTTAAATTATCTTTTTATTTTAATTTCTATTTAAAAAGAACAAATGGGTGGTAGGCTAGCCTGTCGCATCCCATCTTTGGCCCACTAACAGGATGGGTCAGAATGGATTGACGGGTTGAAAATTCCAACTTGATCCATCAAATTTTGGTGGGCTGGCAGATGGGGCACTAGGTCAGCCCTATTTGGTCATCCCTAATTATTATATAAAGTTGAACTTAATTGCCTATTTATGCATTATTTTTAATTTTGGTTTAATAATGTGAGAATGTAGCCTTTAATTTTAGACGACAATGTGAAATTCAATTTTAGATCTTGTTGTTTCCAAATAAGCTCAAGTTAGATATCATTGTAAGATTTTATTAAAAAATAAATAAAAATAAAACATGAGAGTATCATACCAAAATCATGATAAAATTATATCGTACTATAAGCACCTATTATAAAAAAAAAACTAAATAAAAACATATATGGATAATAGTAAACCCATGTTTTCTTTCACAAAATTATTTCATACTTTGAACTCCATATATCAAGAAAAAGGTATATTCCTTATCATATTACCAAATTTTATCATTAGTCAACATCCTCTCATTCTAAAAAAAGCCTTTAATTTTTAGAAGTTCTTGATTTAGAGGATTTAGTATTAATTTTCTTCGGTCTACCCCTACCGATTTTTCCTATAGTTTGAATTGGCTCATCATCTTCTTCAGTATTAGATATTGTTCCTTATCAAGCATAGTAGCCCATTAAGAATTTATTTTCACTTCCACCACAAAATGAGGTTCCTTACATGTCAAAGAATTAGGAATTTCCTTAGAGCTACTTTGAGTTGAATCTAATTGTTGTAAACCATACAAACTATTGACAATGGGAACAAGATTCTCCAAAGAAGGCATACCAGCCAAGGAATCAGATTCCATTGGCACACCACCATCTATATTCTTAAAAAGAGAAGATACATTCACAATACAAATATTATCATGATTAACCACTACTAGCTCAAGTTGTGACTAAGCAACAAGTTGCACCAAAACATGTTACACCATAAAAGACTGAACCATAGGCTCCACCACTTAAGCTAAAGAGATTTTAGTCCCATCTTGTGCATCAATCACCTTAGGATAATAATGTGGTTGTATTTTTGTATTGTAGCTGTCTAAATGAGATAGATCATGACCAACCATTTTACAATTTGAAAAAAATAGAGGCAATTTCTCATACTCCTAATTAGTAGTAAACACAAATCTTTGCCTTTCCACCAAAAATTGATTACGCAAATCAGATAACAAACAAAAATCAACTAAGACACGTGCAAATAAACCTCAAGACTTATTCTTGGTATAATCATCTAAAGATAAATGTGTGTCCATTCCACGTACTATTTAGAATATCACTTTCAACTACCAATACTCCAAAGGAGGTAGATGAATGCAAATCCAACATTGAATTTTTGTGAGTTTCATGGAAGTTGACACAAAATCTTTTGTCCAAGAAAAATATAAAGAATACCAAGAGGTAAATTCCAAGTTCTGAGAGCAAAATCCATTTCATGTCTTCGAAATAAGAAAAAGCAAATTCCTTTATTGTTAACAATTAAAATGTTCATTATTGGTGTTTTTATTGAAATCATTGATGAGTATTAGAGGTAGAGTTGACACTTCTTGGATGTTGGGTTGCTAATGTTTAATAGTTTGGATCGAGATCTAAGTGTGATTGGAGGGGAGATCTACCTACATAAGACTTTTCAATGCTTAAGTTAGTAAGAGAGTGAGGATTTGTGATAATGATAATGATTATAGTGAGCACTACACCATTTTATGACTTAGGCAACGCTATGATGACAATGATTAAAAACCATTGCCTTATGTAAGAATAAGGCACAATTTTTTATTGTTGTCTATATTGTGAGTTTTATTTGCCTCATATACTAATGATATATGAAAAACGTTGCTTATTTCTTTTAAGCAACATATAATAAAATGTGGATAGCAAAAGACCATGAATATTAAGGCGTGGACACTTTAGCCCACACTTTTTAAATTGTGGATATTTTAAACCACATTTATTTTAAGTAGTCTTATATATTTTTTGTACATTGTTTATTTTAAATTGTCTCAAAATATCCAAATTATATTAAGATATTTCCACAATAGGCCACACTTATTTTTACTTATATGTATATATAAGCAACAATTTTTAATTGTAAACTTTGTAATGTGTTTTGTTCTCTTTAAAACAACAAATACAATAAAATCGTTGCCTATTGTATTAAAATCAACATTTTTTTTAACTATTATAGTTATAGGCCACATTTTATCAAATATTGGTATTTTAAACCATATCTCTTAAAATGTACATATTTTAAATTTTGTAATTTTTAGAATGTAATATTTGACACATTTATTTTTATATTTTGTCTTAAATACAACTTATAAGCTGATACCTTTAGATTCCAAAAATATTATACAAAAAAAAATGTCAGGGACCTAAAGTGTTGTAATGTTATCTTTGATTATTTTTGTTAGATATAGTTTGATATTATTAAGATATTGTTAGATATTGATAACCACAATATCAAACAATATCTTCTATTTAATCTTTTTATTTTCAGTTACTCTTTTTACTTGTACCTCTCTCTATTA
>Ga0214543_1013031_pt1 | contig 10688 bp, 14 predicted proteins | sample CNSS2metaG_FD_160094 | JGI IMG/M metagenome (GOLD analysis project Ga0214543, IMG submission 160094) | Root nodule microbial communities from cowpea collected in UCLA plant growth center, Los Angeles, California, USA - CNSS2 | ecosystem: Host-associated > Plants > Roots > Nodule | place: USA...
ATAATATTTTATTTGATTAAATATGACTTTAATAATAATTTATATGTATATATAAACAAATTTAAAAAATAAAACAAATTAAAAAATTTGAAAACTAATTAAAAAAATTAAAAAAATTAAAAAAAAACTAGACGGGCCAGCCCGGCCCGGCCCGTTAGCCCGTCCTATACGGGACGGGTTGTGATTATTGGCCCGTTTCTATTTGACGGGCTGGCCCGTCCCGGCCCGTTTTTTGACGGGCCACATACGGGCCGGGCCAAAACGGGCCGGGCTGGCCCGTTTGCCACCCCTAGTAATGAGGGTTCTGGATCTTTGTTTTTTTTATTATTTTGGTGCAGGTAGAAGATGAAGATGATTGGGTTATGTTCGTGTGTTGGTATGGTGTTCGTGTTGAGTGCGGCGGGATTGGAATGGGATGGTGCGAGATTGGAATGGAAAAGGCAGGGATAAATGGAGGGAATGTGTAGCCATGGGAGTTTGGTTGGGAAGTTAATGAACAGAATGACTGAATGTGTTGTTTTTCATCTTACAAAGAACAGAATGAGAAACAGAATGAAAAAAAGCCCCCTGAGTGAAAAAGGTAAAGGTCTCCCTGAATGAAGGGATCTTGATGATATTTGTTGTATCTGCTATGTTCATTTCCTATCTCGAGACGTGAGATAAGGCTGAAAGCAGATGTTTCTTCCTGCTCTTTCCTTGTTCAACCATCATGAAGGCTGAAAGCAGATGTTGCTTCCTGCTCTTTCCTTGTTCATCCATCATGACCATGGTCAGCTAGCTACCACCCATAACTATCAGAGACCTTACGTTAATCTCTTGGTCTTCTCTCTTTTTTCATTTCATTTTTTTTTCTTAAATAATAAAAAGTAAAAAGGAAAATAAAGAAAATTGTAAATAAAATAAGATTAAAACGAAAGAAAAAAAATAAAAAAAATAAAAAAATGAAATAAAATAATAAAAAATAAAATAAAATAAAAATAGAATAATAATAAAAATAAAAATAAAAAATAAAAAATAAAATAAAAGTAAAATAAGATGAAAAGAAAAAACAAAATAAAAGTTAAATAAGATTATGAGAAAAAAAAAGAGAAAATACATTATAACCCAGACAAAATTAGACGTTGACAAGGGAGAATTCTATCAGAAGGAGCAACAAAGCAACAATGAGATTGCAAAGAAGGGAGCTAGAGAAATTAGTGACAGCAAAAGTAACATCATTGAAAAGCGGATGTACAAGAGGTACACTTCGAAACACACTTGAGCATGAACATAACTGATGTACATAATTGATGTTGGTGTGAACCGATCTGGCGTTTGTATAGGATCGTTTATCTGTTGGATTGTTCATTATGAAGATGTGTTTTATGAATTAAATGTGTTACTTGAATGTTGTTTTCATCATTCCTGCAACTGCAACAAAAAAAAGAAAGAAACAGGAAATCCATTCATAAACTCCATTTATACATTCATAAGCTAGATTTTGTTCTTGCTCACCATCATCTGCATCTCGCACCTACATAAAAAACCATAAAAAATAGAGATTCACACGCTCATTGCTTACATTCATCTTCTCCTTCTCCATGTTTTGATTTTCACCTTTTCATTGTACAGAGCCTTCACACACCATCCGTTACACCTTCACTCGACTTAAGTCATTTTCCAAACCCTAACACCTTCATTCGAATCCCAACCCTCAGTCTCCATCATCGTCAACCTTCACCTTCAACCCTTGCATTCACAACACGAAAGTCATCACCTGAGTATCATGTTTCTCTTCCGTCATGAATCAACTTCTCTTTCCATCTTCATCTTTTTCGTTCATCTTCATGACTCACCTACATAAAACCAAAATAAAAAACAGAAAACAGAAGCAGTCGTTGTCGCGGCGGCCGGAGGGCTGGTTTCCTTGGTGCTCGCGGACCCAGTCTTGGTGGCTGGCACGGTGGTAGCGAATCGAAGGGCCTAGGGCGCTTTTCTCTCTTGCGGAAGGAGAGAATCAAGGTTTAGAGATGGATGGGCGCCAGTGTGGATGCCGACGACGGCCGGAATCGTTGATCGCAGTCTCCGGTGGGTAGAGCAGCGCAGTCGTGAGGAGGATTGGCATCGTCTTGTGGTCGTGCGGGGGAAGAAGTGGTCTGTCTCGCGCAAGAAAAATGAATGAAGAGAAGAAATCGCGAGTTTCTCGTCTGCGCCGGTGGACGTCGAGAGGGAGAGAGGGAGGGGGCTTGGCTCCTGATTTTTGAGCAGTTAGGGTTTAGGTTCCACATGCCACGTCTGAGCCCACCTCTCGTGCACCCCTTTCTTTCTATTCTGCACCCCCATATATGGACTGTGTTAATTATTTGTTGTACTCCTTGGATTACTACATACACCACACGTTTGGCTTGTGGGCTGGATAGTCATTTACTTCATACACCATGATTGTTAACCACGCACCTCCTATATCTTTGTTTTCTATTTTGGGTTTGTTTTATTCTTTAACTTGCTGCACCCCACCTTTAATAAACACACCTCATTTACTTCATGTACATCCCACTAATCATTCTCATATTTTGTTTTTCACTTTTATTTTTCTTAAACAATTTCATCTTTTTATTTATTTATGTATTTTTATTTAAAAACAAAAAAAAACAAATATATTTGAAAATTACCAAAAATTGCAAAAATATAGAAAACATAAAAAATGTTCTCTTTATTGTGTCTGTCCGGTCGTTCGCACCGTGTGACACTTATTTTCTAAAAATATCAAAAATAGTTTTTTTTTCTCTTTTAGTGTCTGTTTGACGCTCACGTCGTGTGACACATATTTTCAACTAATTCAAAGATACCAAAAAATTAAAAAATTTTCAAAATACAAAAATATCAACATTTTCAAGTGACATATCTTTTTAGAACTACGTGGTCCTTGATTCTCCACCGTGAGATACGTTGGAGCAAGGCTAGTCCTTGTCAGGTTCACCTCCAACAAAAATCAAATCATTTTCTCAATTGTTTTTCAAATATCTTTTAAAGAACTACGTAACCTTGATTTCTCATCTTGAATGAGAATACGTAGGACCAAGGTCAATCCTTGTCGGGTCCAAAAAATTAAAAAAATATTTTTGTTTCTTTTAGTATTATTTGTCTTATTATTTTTTTGGAGAAAAATAACATTTTGAAAACCACATCAACTTTACATTTTTTAATTAAAGGTATCGCCCTCGGGCGGGCGCAGTAGCGTGCTAACACCTCTACGCGTAACCGACTCCTGGATCCAAAATCTAGTTTTTCGCATACTTGTCTTATTTTCATGGTTTTCCATAGTTTTCCAGAATAACTATGGTGGCGACTCCAAATCTCTTTTCAAACCCGTTTTCTTTTTTGGTTCGTCGTCCCGTCGCGATTCCGATTGCGACAAGTAGGAGGGAAACTTTTGACCAATTGAGGGCGGATAGAAGACAAAGTGAGATATTCCTTCAAGAACACATTTAAAGGCTTGAACTTAGAAAAGATGAAAGGAGAAGAAGGAGATCTTCTTCCAAAGATTCAAGCCATGGGGGAAGAAGAAGAAGGCACAACCATGATAGTGGGGGAAGGCGCAATCAACTCCCACAAAGGCAACCTCCACCAATCAAAATTCCAAAGTTCAAAGGGGAGAATGATCCAAACATCTACATTGAATGGGAGCAAAAAGTGGACCAAATCTTTAATATTCATTTAGTTAGTGATCAAGAGAAAGTAGATTTAGTAGTTTTAGAATTTGAGGATTATGCCATGACATGGTGGCATCAATTGTGTATGGACAATATTAACCAAGAACCACCCGCAGCCTCTTGGATGGACATTAAAAATTTGATGCGCGCTAGATTTGTTCCTTCCTACTATAGGAGGGAGACTCTATTGAAGCTCCAAAGGCTTCAACAAGGGTCCATATGTGTGAATGAGTATTACAAAATGATGGAGTCCATGCTTCTCAAAGTAGGACTCCAATTTGAAAGTGAAGAAGAAAAGGTAGCTAGATTTGTGAGTGGTCTTAGAAGAGAAGTTCAAGATGTAGTTGAATTGTATTAGTACTCTACTTTTGATAAAATTTTACACTTGGCCCTAAAAGTTGAAAGTCAATTGAAAAAGAAACAAGAGGCCAAGAAGAGTACTCCTTACAATGACTACTACTCTAGGACTTGGAAAGGAAAAGAAAGAAAAGATGAGAAACCATCTTCCAAAGACCACCCACCTAGATCAAATGCGCCTAGAGTCTCCCATGAAAATGCAAACTCTTCCTAAGGTTCAAGAACTAGTTGCATAAAATGTTTTAAATGTTTGGGGGTATGGTCATATTGCTTCAAATTGCCCCACAAAAAGGAACATGATCTTGAACCCAAAAGGAGAAGTTGAAAGTGAGCATTCTTCTCCCCCTCCCTAAAAAGTTCTTCCTCCCACACTTCTTCCCAATCTTCAAGTGAGGATGAAATCAAACCCAATGATGGAGGTTTGTTGGTGGTAGGCGCATGTTAGGCCAAGTGCCCAAAGAATTTGAAAACCAAAGGGAAAATATTTTTCACTCAAGGTGCCAAATCAACAACAAAACTTGCTCCCTCATAATTTATAGTGGAAGTTGTGTCAATGTGGCTAGCACAAGGGTTGTGGACAAGCTTGGCTTGAAAACCATCCCTCATACCAAGCCCTATAAGCTATCTTGGCTTAGTGAGGAAGGTGAGATCAAAGTTGACAAACAAGTTCTTACCAACTTCTCCATTGGAAATTACAAAGATGAGGTATTTTGTGACTTAGTGCCCTCGGAAGCAACTCATATTTTACTAGGAAGGCCATGGCAATTTGATAGAAAAACTTTTCATGATGGTCATGCCAACAAGTTTTCCTTTAACTTCCAAGGCAAAAAGATTACATTATTACCTCTCTCACCAAGAGAAGCCAATGAGGATCAAATTCAAATGCTAAAGAAAAGAAAGGAAGACAAGGCGCAAGGACATGGCAAAGAGGCCAAGAAGAGCATGATCTCCCTCAAAGGGGTGAAAAAGGTAATGCTTGCCCAAAAACCTATGTTCTTAGCTTATCTTAGTGAATCTTCCCCCTCTTTCCAAAGCCCTCACTCTAGATGTCCCCAAGACTTGTCATTAGTCTTAGATGAGTTCCAAGATGTTTTTCAAGAACCTCCAAAGGGTCTCCAACCCCTAAGAGGTATAAAACACCAAATTGATTTTATACAAGGCTCATCTTTGCCTAATAGGCCAGCCTATAGGACTAGTCCCAAGGAGGCTAAGGAAATCCAAAAACAAGAGAATGAGTTGTTAGAAAAAGGGTGGGTGCAACATGGCATGAGCCCTTGTGCAATGCTCGTGATTCTTGTCCCCAAAAAGGATGGAACATGGAGAATGTACATAGATTGTATGGCTATCAACAACATCACCATCAAGTATAGACATCCCATTCCTAGGTTAGATGATTTAATTGATGAGTTACATGATGCGACCATATTTTCCAAAATAGACTTGAAGAGTGGGTACAATCAAATTAGAATTAAAGAAGGTGATGAATGGAAAACCTCTTTCAAGACTAAGTTTGAATTATATGAGTGGTTAGTCATGCCTTTTGGCTTGACCAATGCACCTAGTACATTCATGAGACTCATGCATCATGTTCTTAGAGAGTTCTTAGGGAAGTTTATTGTGGTGTACTTTGATGACATTCTCATTTATAGTTTGTCTTAAGATGACCACTTGCATCATTTTCCAAAATACTCGTAAATGTGATCCGTAAACACGACTTGTAAATTCTACTAGGAAGCTCGATCCGTAAACTCTACTCATAAGCTCGATCCGTAAACTCTACCCTTATAAGCACAATCTGTAAACTCGCCCTATAAACTCCACCTATAAATCCTACCCATAAACACGACCTGTGAACTCGACCCATAAATTTGACATGTAAACTTATCTATAAACTCGACCCTTCAACTCGGTATATAAACTCAACCAATTAGCTCGACCCGTAAACGCGACCCATATACCCGATTTGAAAACATTATTTGTAAACCCCCCTAAACTCGCTTATAAACTAAACCCATAAACTCGGCACATAACGTTGATCTGAAAACAAGACTCGTAAACTCAACTCGTAAATTTGACATGTAAACTCGACCAGTAAACTCGGCCTGTAAACTTCAATCATAGACTCGACCTTTAAACACGACTAGTAAACTAGACCCTACTCAACCCGTAAACACGACCTAAAAATGTGACCCGTAAACTCTGCTTGTAAACTCATCTCGTAAACTCGCCACATAAACTCAACTCGTAAACCCACCCGTAAACATGACCCGTGAACTCGACCCGTAAACACGACTCATAAGCTCGACCTACAAATTTGACAGGTAAACTCCACCCTTAAACTCGGTCTGTAAACTCAACCAATTAGCTCAACCCGTAGACCAAATAAAAAACACTATTCGTAAAGGCTACCCCTAAACTCAACTTGTAAACTAAACTAGTAAAGTTAACCCGTAAACTCGACTAGTAAATTCAACACGTAAACTCCACTTGTAAACTCTGGCCATAAACTCGATCCGTAACGATAACCCTTAAACTTCACTCGTAAACTCGACATGATAATATGACCTATAAACTCGACCAGTAAACTTGACCCCGTGACCTGTAAACCCTACTAGTAAAGTCGATTTATAAACTAGATCCGTAAACTCGACCCATAAATGCGACCCATAAACACAACCCGTAAACACGACACTTGAACGCGACCCGTAAACATGACTAGTAAACTCGCCCCATAAACTCGGTCGTAAACCCCACCTATAAACATGACTTGTGAACTCGACCCGTAAATTTGATACGTAAAATTACTCGTAAACTCGACTATTCAACTTGGTCTGTAAATTGAACCAATTGGCTCAACCTGTAAACTTGACCTGTAGACCCGATTTGAAAACACTATTTGTAAAAACTACCCCTAAACTCTCTTATAAGCTAAACCCATTAACTTGGCCCATAACATTGATATGAAAACATGACCCGTAAACTCAACTCGTAAATTTGACACGTAAACGTGACCTGTAAACTCAGCCCGTAAACATCGATCGTGGACTCGACCTTTAAACTTTACTAGTAAACTGGACATGTACTTGACCCGTAAACACGACAAAAAAAGTGACTCGTAAACACGACCCATAAATATAACATCGCGTCCGGATATTACAGATTTTAAATAACAAAATAAAAACATAATAATAAAACCTTATTTATTTAAATTCATTTCTCAAAAACACGGGAAAATTAAATCTTTATTACATCGTAAAATAACTCAACTTCATAAATTATAAAATTCCAATACATTAATCCAAGTCTGATACATTAATTCCAATACCCCTCTCTGATGCTAAGCCTCACCAGAACCACTTGCAACATCCTCTACTCCCGTGTAACGTATACACGATCATCGCCAAACATAAACAGATAGGGTGAGCTAACATCATATAAAACACACACACACACACACACACACACACACACACACACATATATATATATATATATATATATATATATATATATATATATATATATATATAACAAATATATAAACACATACACACATAAAAGGATTTCTATCCTTTGATTCCATACCACATGGCCACTACCATGTTCCCGTGCTCTACGTCTTTAGATGAATACCTCAAGATGTCTTGCTGTCACACTTACAAGCCACAACTTGTAGAACACGTGCGAGAAACCTACTACAAACCATACTATGTAATGCCAAGAGGAGTTCTTAATACGAACATAGTTCGTAACGTCCCAAGACTACCAAACTCGTCAGCTAAATACTGAGAAGGGCAATCTATCTAGACCCATCCGTATGAGTCACAACTCGCACACTCACACCGGCAACACTCGCCAACTCGAGCCACAACTCAAGAGTTCCTCGTGTTCGTCCGCCATCCCAAGCCACAACTCAAGAGATGCCATTCCGAACCACAACTCAAGGAATGTCACGTGTTTAACCCCTATCCCAAGCCATAACTCAAAGGATACATTCCGAGCCACAACTCAAGGAACATTCCAGCAAGCTGACCTTTCAGGTATCACCAAAGCATTGTAGATCACTCACATCCAAAGCAAACAATGCTTCTACCATTGTGTTATCGCCTGGCGCTGCTCCTGAGCTGCTAGGCAAAACTTGCTTTCAGACCGCCTGGCGAGGGACACGTGCCGCTAGGCGCGAAGCGCCTCATAGCACACTGACCTTGCAGACATCGCCTGGCGGGACCACCCTCACCGCCAGGTGCCACACGTCCTAGTGCACTATTGTTTTTGTAGCTATCGCCTAGCGGAGCAAACCCCACCGCCAGGCGCTACACTAGTACTTGCGCAATACTTGTTTTTGTTCTAATCCAAACACATTTGCCCATGCACCAACTTTTCTTGCCACTCACCCGAAATGCCACAATCCTGATTGATTATTGTCAACACCACTTCCAATTATCATAACTCCTCTTATGTACATCAATTCACTATATGTTATCACGCATGCAAAATCTCAAGGGTTCACACTTATGTTTTCATTATTAATTGATACAAGCTGCCCTCTCCCTTCCAACATCACCACAACATTGATTCAACCTTACTAATTTTCTCTTAATCCATTGCCACATTATATCACATTCTAACACTTGCCTTAAACCATGCCTAACTTGTCCACCCAAATATGCCAAATTTCCTAATTCTCCTGGTCCAGCCATTCCGTTTTCCAATGTTGGTTTAATTACTATTTTGCCTCATTTATAATAACAGAATTTTCCCACTTACCATTTGGAGCCCAAACTTCCATATATTTCTTGATCAACACCAAGAAACTCATGATCTGTCATTGCTTTAATTGATTCATACTATTCTCTCCAGAACACATCATTAATTTTCCCATGTGCCCTCATGTCCACAAGCAAAACTACCACCCTTACATGCACTGTCGCCTGACGGCAGATTAAGTCCCGTTAGGCGGTACATCAGTTTCTGGGGAACCCAGATTCTGTTGCACCTAACATAGAAACCCTAAAATCCCAAATTGCCTTTTTTTGCCTATGATGAGTTCAAATTTTTGCCCTCATTTAATATTTAAATTTGAGGATTTAATTGAATTTTCTGTGCTTAAAGGTTGATTTAATTAGGATTTGTGATTATTGGATTTATTGAGTAAGTTTGGTAAAAGTGGCGTAAAAATTGATTTTAGTTGCATAAAATATTATTGGATATTCTAACGTTTGTTAATGCAGCTGGAATTTATTTTTGGTCATTAATAGTGTGGATTTGAAATATTCAAAGTTACAAAATAAGTCCAAAATCAGGAAATTCTGGAAAAGAATAAATCAGGAGCTAAATGCACCCCCAGATTTTATTTGCACACTCCTGCTGCAAGTGGACCACAAAAGAACTTGTTCTGCACCCCTAGTTTTACAAAGTTGCATCCCTCCTACCACTTAAACTTCATTCACTCAGATGCTGCCATGTGGCAATCCTCAACTTTTAAAATTGGCCAACCAGAACAAGCCACATGGCAACAATCCTTGCACTAACAAGCTGTCCAATGGAAGGCTGCCACGTCATCATCTTCATCTCCCAAAACAAAAATCCTAATTTTCCTCAAACTCTAGCCGCCACCATTAACCCTAACTATTTTGTTCACTACTAATTTGGCAATACTGAAGTTGCTAAAGTTAAGTGGTGGTAATTTGATCGCCTAACGACAACGATATCAGCCTAATTCCGCAATCCAGTCAAGTAATCATGCATTCAGAGGCTCTAATTATCAAATTAAAGGTGATCATAACATAAAACCCCAATTTCAAAACCCTAAAGTAAGTGTTCATACAATTTCCTCTAATTACCTTCCAATCACCACATAATCCAACAATTCTAGCATCTAGCAACCAACCAACAAATATAACTCCTTATTTCCCCGGTCGGAATCAACTCAAAAACTCCAAAAACTTAAAAAATCGAGCCACATTGCTCGCGTCGCTTGGCGAGCCAGTTCGTGCCGCCAAGCGGTTCCTCTCAGGAACCCAGAATTTGCTCAAAACAGGGATGAGTCGCCTGGCGGCTTTGAAGGTCTGCCAAACAATTTATGGAAATTCCAGAATTTGGATTCCTTGCTTAGAATTGAATGTTATTGTTCCTCCTCGATCAACAATGGCTTCCCTTAGCTCTCTCCTCGTTCAGCTCCTCCGTTTCACTCAATAACCACAGTTTGTCTCTAAAATTTCACTCCTCACAATGCTCTACAATGGCAGACACCTCAACTTTCTCTCCCACTCTTAATTCTCAATTGGAGACAGTGGAGATTAAAACAGACAAAATATGTTTGAGGGCTTGATGAAAATCCCCTCTACTGTTCCTGATATTTATATATATTATGAAGGAGATACAATTCGAGGTCCCCATAATGACTTGGTCAACATGTCTGCGAGTTGGTCATTCGATCCCACAAACTCAGTACATATTTCCTTTGCCAATAATTTTCACGAACAAAATGACAGTCTATTTCTATATGTTTTATTCTCTCGTGAAACACTGGATTTGAAGCAATGTGGAGAGCAGCTTGATTATCGCAATACATCTTCATAGTCTTGATGTCACAAAACTTAAGTTCTTGAAGAAATTGCTTCACCCATATAAGTTCAC
>Ga0214543_1013032_pt1 | contig 10687 bp, 8 predicted proteins | sample CNSS2metaG_FD_160094 | JGI IMG/M metagenome (GOLD analysis project Ga0214543, IMG submission 160094) | Root nodule microbial communities from cowpea collected in UCLA plant growth center, Los Angeles, California, USA - CNSS2 | ecosystem: Host-associated > Plants > Roots > Nodule | place: USA...
TGGAGTTCTAAACTTCTTGGGTTGATTCCATTGTAATTTCTTAATTGGATTCTGAGGTTAGATCAATTAATTTCTTTGTTCTTTTTATTATTGTTGAGGTTTTCATTCATCTATGTCTTTTATCTTTGAATCACGTAAGAAGTAATGATTTTAAATCTATATGCATGTTGGTCATATGAGTCCAAGGGTTTTTAAATTGAATTGAGACTTTACTTTGATTTTATTTAGAAACTTTCATATGATTAAATGAGTTTTTACCAATAATTGAGACTTTACTTTGGTTAAAGGTATTTACTCTAACTACAATTAATTGAGACTTTACTTTGATTAATTAAGCTTTTTATTTGGTGAGGAGATAAAAGAATAGACATGATTAGGCATAGTAAAATTTGATTGAGACTGTACTTTGATTGAATTTACTATGGATAATCTAAAAGTTCTCACTTTTAATTGAGACTGTACTTTGGTTAAAAGTGAGAACGCCAACAAATTAATTGAGACTTTACATTGATTAATTTGCAAATCTACAACAATAATTAATTGAGCAATAATCTTTAGATAACCGATGATGAATCTATTTTGAAAAAACAATGGAATCAATCTATTTTCTTTACTATTGTTTTTATTTCTTTTTATCTTTTAAATTTTATTTCTATCTTTGTTTATCTTAATCCCCTATATTTTTATTATTTTATTTGATTAACTCTTTTGTATAGTTTTATAAGAACTAATTTGTTAGAAATCAATTCCGTGTTTGTTGGGAGACGACTTAGGGTTAACTTAACCCATACTAATATTTTGGCTACTTTCTTAACAATACTGAAGTTGTTATAGATAAGTAGTATTAATTTGATCGCGTCAACGACAGCGTTATCAGTCTTTCCCCATCCATCTAGGTGGTATTTATAGGTAGAAAAAGGAGACAAAGAAGTAAATAGTAATAAAAATATAGTCGTTAGCCATAAAAACCATTAACCCATAAATTAAAGGTCAATAAAAACATGAGTAATGGTAAGTATTTTTACTTTAATTATTTATTTTTTAAATTATATTAATATATTTCCAACAATCCCCCACATAATTTAAAAAATAAAATAAAACAAAAAAAATATATTATCTTTTTAAACAAAATATTGTAGTTCAGTGTAAGGAACCTTCCGGGTCTGACCTTTACACCTAGTACTTAGAAACTTTCACCCGAGAAAATGCAGAGATCTGATTGTCTTGAACTACATCCCCTGTGACCAGGTTTTAGTAAATAACACATACAATATCGGTGTTCATTATAGGTTCTAATCAGTGGGTGCACATTACGGCCTTGTGTATCTTGTTTCATGAGTGTCACTTAGAGACTTGCCCATGTCTCACAATGGCGGCCCCACCATCACACTCACTAGGTAAACCCTGAAAGGGTGGTTTGTGACTCACACCCCTACAATAATTGTCATTGGGTTTATTAAGAGGTATTTTATAAAATAATGCACATACCTCAACCATTGGGTTTATTAAGAGGTATTTTATAAAATACACATAATAATGCACATACCTCAACCTTATTATTGTCACAATTTATAGTACACCTCGCCATAGGAATGAGACATAAAATTTAATCAAATTATTTGGTGTACTTTAGTCAACAACAACTTCGTTGTTACCCATTGAACTCCATTCCATGGGATCGCCATTCATGTGGAGATAGGTGTCCATTGTTGCAACTAATTTATGGGCTATAGTCTCATTCCCCTCGGCGACTTAAATACATGTTGTTGATGCATCAACTCTTTGATAAACAGATCTGCAATATTTTTTTTTTACCTAACAAAGTCAAGAGAGATAACCATGAGTAATTAAGTTTCTAATACATTTGTCTCTCATCATTATATGTCAATTATTCATTGACATTTTTACTAGAAACTTCAAATATAACAATTTGATTATCAGGATGCTTTGAAAAAAAGGAATAATTTATGTTTGCATAGTAGAACATGATAGAACAACAACAACTTTTTAACATATTTCCATGATGTGCACCTTCATCTAAGGTTAAAACATAACCATAACCAACAGTTGATTTTGTCACACAAATCAATATCCAATTTACATTATCCTTCAATCATCTCAAGAAATTGGACATATTGTCATAACTAGAAAAAACACAAATAATATTACACTAGATGGCAAAACAGTGAGGTATATATTCATTCACTTTATAATATATAACCAAGATTTTTTTTTATTAACAAGTATGTTAACCATTGCAAGACACCCCTACACTTTGAAATATTTTAAATGTGATTCTTTTTTCTTTCATAACTCATAAAAATTTTATCTCAACCTTTTGTGTTCAAAATATGGTAAGCTAATATAAAGTTTCACCTTATATAATGTTAGGTAAGCTAGAACTTGAAGCATAACATTTACCATATCAAAAAAAACATTTTTTTCTTTCGCCGCACCATTACATTAACACCATATGAATATGTTACTTAATGAATAATACCATGAATATCACATAAAAACACTCATTTATAAAGACATGTATCATCACTTCTCTATTTAATTAATTTTGCACATCAAAATTTTATAATATGAATGGTCTCTAATCAATCTTCTCAATAATTTTGAATTCATAAATTGATAACGATTATATTTATTATCGATCATTTTTCTTTTCATATAGATATCAAGATAATTTTTTTTCCCTTTGCAAATGCAAAGTTTAGTTCAAGTGTTTTCCATAACACAATAGTAGTTTTAGTATGACAAATATTTTATAATTATTTTCATACAAAACAATTAAAATATATTCATGATATAAAACATCTTTATCAATGGTAACAGTACACAAAATTAAAGCATAAATTAATATAACAACCAAAATATTAGCTATAAACATCACAAAAAAATATTCAATGAGCAAGAATTTCATTTATCCATAATTTCATTTATTGTTACCAATAGAAATAGAAATAATTATACACATAAATTTTTAGTTTTAGTTGAAACTGATTTGATTATAACCATAACAAACACATTAGTTCATAAGATGTGTTTTCAGTCTTCAACTCTATATTATTTTTAATTTTAGAAATGAATGCAGATGAGTAATAAAAAAAAAGAAATAACAAGATATTTTTTCTCTCTAAGAATGTTAGAAAATGATTATTCAAATAATACTAATAATAATAAAAAATATGAAATAATATAATAATAATTATTAAAGTGGTGATAATACCAAGACATATATATAAATCAATGAATATTAATCAGAGATATAATGCTATTAATAATAAAATTATTATAATAATAATAAATAATAATAATAGATAAAAATAAATGAGGTAAGGAGTAGAAATATTCTGGGTTGAGGCACGTATAACGCTATACTTAGAGAGAAAACGCCCCTACTGCACAGGGCTAAACAAATACACAATCATATGTGTTTCAAATCATATGCGTTTCTCTCCCAAGATACAATAACCCGTCAGATCGATCGAGTGCAGCGAAGGATCTCCGAACCTTATGAACACCATTGTCTTAAAGATAATATAGAGAAAAAAAGAATAACACTTTTAAGAATGACTTTAGTGTTTGTTGTTTCTGTTGTTGTGTCTTTCCCCATGTATCTAGGTGGTATTTATAGGTAGAAAATGGAGACAAAAAAGTAAATAGTAATAAGAATATAGCCGTTAGCCATAAAAACCATTAACCCATAAATTAGAGGTCAATAAAAACATGAGTAACAGTAAGTATTTTTATTTTAATTATTTATTTTTTAAATTATATTAAAATATTTCCAACATTATCCTCGTTTATTCACTATCAAATATTTATAAAGAAGTTATAATAGTATACATTTCAAATTACAGTACCAAATAAAATTTCATGAGACCAAAACATTTATTAAATTTTCAAAGTTAATGAAATAAAGTTGATAAAGTTTAAAAATATTTTAAAAAAAATATACAAAAAGAAAACATAATTAAATTTAAAAATATTTTAAATGTGTCTTTACTCCGATATTCTTTAAATTCTAATGAAAACTATTTCCTTATACACTAATAAAACTTAAAACTTATGCTACACCATTTAAATAAAATCACACAAATAAAAAATATTGAACAAATAATAATTAAAATTTAACATAGATCTTTCATCTTTTGAACTTCGATATGTGTTCCATGGTGATAAAAAAGATTTAGGACAATGGCATTAAATTATTATATCATAGTAAATTATTTGTTTTATACAATTGTTATCATACAATAATATTTCTAATAATGAGTTAGAAATAAAAAAAAATTATATAAAAAATATCAAAATAGTATTTTACATGATAAAAATAAACAACAAATAAAAAGATTTAAAAGAAGTCAAATGTGTGTATTAGAAACAATTTGATATAATAAGAAAATTGCTAGCATATGCTAGCTCAAATGAAAAATCCTCAAACAAGCTTTTTAAAAGCTTTAGAAAAGCACATGACAAAATTGGAAATGGATATGTAAAGAAACAGAAATTAGGACTAGTTTTGATCAAGGTAGAACTCTTTACAAAAGAACAAACCCCAAGGACCCAAAGAAGTTTGGGTATCTATGTCTCAGATAATTCCTATTGTAAATATATTAAACCTAACTGAAGAAACTCATGTCATATTACTTAGACAATGGGTGCTAGCGAAACATGACAAGAGAAAGATCCATATTCCTAGACATTCAGTTGAAGACCAACATGGGAGAATCATAAGAGTTGGTCAAGTAAGCCTCAAACCTTATTTGTACATTAGTAATGCTTTGTTAGTTGATAGGTTGAATCTCAACCTATTGAGCATAAGTCAATTATGTGACAATGGTTGTGATGTAGTCTTTGATAGAAATAAATGTACTATAAATAAATATGATGGCACATGCCTTTTGACCGCAAAAAGGCAATGAAACTTGTATAAGATTGATATGGATGAATTTAAAACTCAAAAGGTGTCTTGCCTTATGACTACACAGGAAGCTCACTGACTATGACACGGGAAGTGTGGCCATATAAGCTTGAGATTGCTATCAAAGTTGAATAAACAATGTCTTGTAAAAGACTTGCCAAATTTATCATTCAAAGACAACCTCCTGTGTGAATCATGTATGAAGGACAAAAAAGTTAAAACCTTATTTAAAAGATGATATCTCTACATAAAGACCTATTGAGCTTATTCATATTGATATGTTTGGTCTAACAAGAACCAATTCTCTAAGCGGCGAAAGGTATAACCTAGTAATTGTAGATGACTAAACCAGATGGCCATGGGTTAATTCTTAAGATACAAGGATGAGTCTTATAAGGTCTTTTGTAAATTATTAAACAAGTTCAAAATGAAAAAGGCCTAACAATTATTTTTATAAAATGTAATCATGGTGGACAATTTCAAAATGAAAATCTTTGTGAACTATTTGAAAGTTTTGGTATTACACATAACTTTTCAACTCCAAGAACACCACAACAAAATGATGTTGTGGAGAGGGAAAATAGAGCTTTGCAAGAAATGGCTAGAACAATGTTGAATGCAAACTCCACACCTAAACATTTTTTTGGCAAACGTAATTAATACAACTTGTTATTTACAAATCAGGGTTTATATAAGATCTTAATGAAATGGGTGTATAGAAATAAGCTTGATGAACATGACAACATGTTGAGAAACAAAGCTAGATTGGTAGCTTATGGTTACTCTCATCAAGAAGGTTTTAAATATACTAAAACATATGCTTCCATCACCGAACTATAAGTTATTCACATATTACTTTGATTTGATGCATATAGTAATATAAAACTATAACAAATGGATGTAAAGAGTGCCTTCTTCAATGAATCCGTAAGACCCAAGAAAAAATTAATTATTTATTTAATTAAATTAAAGAATGGAAATTGGAGTACAGAGTTAATTATAAGAAATTCTTAAGTGGTATTATGAAGAAAATAATGTGTAACTTAGTTGGTAAGAACTCCTTGTTGAGTTTGGGAGGTCTTGTGTTCAAATCTTGTGGTGTGCCATTGTTGTGTTTGTTTTTAATTATTTTAATTAATTTTATATGTATGTGTGATGTTCATATTTATGTTGTTTGTGGTGTGTATTTGTTACAAGATAATTGTAATAGATTGAATGCACTAACACAAAAATGACTTTTAATGTCCGTTATTTTTGGCTCACAAAAATGACTTTTAATGTCCGTTATTTTTGGCTTTTGACATATGTCCGAACTCCGACGTCGTATTGAGTGACATTAAATTTGACTTTGGGACTAAAACCTGACGTCCCTTAATGTTGGTTGTAGGGAACCCGACGTCCCTTAAGCGACAACAAACATGGCCAGAAGCGCTACGAGGGGCTTTTGATAGTTCAAAATCCTTATTGATTCACAACACCTAGAACCTTTACTGGTTCACAACACTGAAACGGGACTCCTAAAAGCAACGAAACTTCATTCCCAATCCTTCTTCTTCGCCTTCTTCAACTTCTCCCTTTTCTGCTCAACACAACCACCGCAAGCGAACAACGACTTCATCTTCTGCTTCGGGTTCTAATTTGGGTTCCCTCTACCACGCCCCATCTCAGTTCAGGTCGACTTTGGTTTCGTAGAAACTTGACATTGTAGTCCAAGTTTACGCCGCTACTAGATGTCACCACCGTTGTTCAATGTCAATGGAGGAGCTTCACAACATTGTTGTTGCTGCCACGTGAGATATGCAAAAAACAATCGGTGAAAACGCTAAAAAATTTGAACCAAGGTAGCAAATCAACTTCCTTTTGAGGTAAATGAAGTAAAAATCACCTTTCTTGATGGTAGAAAACTTCGTCTACGTTGTTGTGTGTCTGTGGAAGAAGCAGCGCCAACGAATAGTGCAACAGAAAAGGGTTCACATTTTTTTTTAAGTTGAATAAAGCAATTTGATGTCGGATATTAGGGCCCCCGACATTATTTAACGTGCAAGCGGGAATCGTCGACGTCATTTGATGCCTGATTTCGAAGGATGACGTCATTCGACGTCCAATATGAGCCAAGCCGACGTCAATTTTGAACTCAACGTTGGGGGAAGGGCTAGCCGACGTCAATTTCTAGTGTTCTAAATACAAAACTCCACCAATCATTTTTAACATTGGATTTTTCGTGGTCAGACGTGGGATGGGTGACATTATAAGCTATTTTTGTGCTAGTGATGATAAGGAGCACGCGTTTGGTAAACAAGAGATAGAGGGATCTGGCCTTGGCTAGAGTGAAACTTTAATTATTTTTAGTTTTGGTGGCTTGTTGGAAATTTGAAAAGCTTAAGGAAATGAATGTACATTGAACCTAGACATATACAAGGACAATAATCATTTAATTAATTAATTAATTTTAATTTTTGTTTTTATTATTAGGTTAAAATAAAACAGTTAGAAACTTAAGTAATTTTTAGTTTTAGGTAATTATATTTATTTATTTTTGTCACCCTTAAGTACCCAATTATTAAAAAGGTGGGTAGGAGAGAATTATGTCTTATGACGACAAAGATAGTTTGGGAGGAGACTATAGACTGTGGGAATTTCTCGAGCATGAAAAAGCTTTGTAGGAGGAGTGTAGAGCCAAAAAGAGTTGTTCGGATTCGTAGCTTGGAATTTCGGGTAAAGGGAGCTATCTATTTTTGATAATTTGGTTTTGTTTGGTGTTGTGGGACGGTGTGTTCTAAAAAGAGTTATATCGAGTTTTATTATTTGTTGGTAACAATTTATTGTAGGACTATTTTTATCATCGACTGAATTAGTGTTCTATTGAATTAATGTTTTATTGAATTAATGTTTTATTTTTATGGAATGGTTGCAAAAGTTTCGTGAACTTGGTCATGAAGAATAGTGTTTGGCTTCTTAAGTGTTTAATTACTAAGTTCTGGATAGTGGTTAGATCGTGCATGTGATATTTTGATTATGCAGAAGTGGTTATAGCATGGACGTGTTGAATTCTCTTTATATAAGCAAAAGTCAGAGTTTAGTTTTGATATATCAATATGGTGGCTCTGATGTGGTATTTTTTTCGTTTGATCTTCTCTCGTTTTCACTATTATGAAAATAGTAATGGATGCTTTCTAGGTTTGTGAAACTTTTAAAGCAGTGATTGCATTTGATATTGGGTGGTTGTTTTGATACGTAACATTAGGTTATCTTTGGAACTTTTTTTCTTCATTATAATATGTTTTCATTATAATTCATATATTAGTAATGAAATAGCACGTGACCGTATCCACTACAAAAATATTTAATTTTAACAAGGGTTAGTTAGTTGGGGTTATAATAACCTCCAGAAAAATCTAATGTACCGGAGGTTTTAAAAACCCCAGTTAAGTACCGGGGTTTTTTTAAGGAACCCCAGTAAAATTCAATTTTTAATTAACTTTTTCATTTTATTTCTTTTGTAAATTTCAATGTTTTAGAAACACAATTGTCTCAAGTGCAGTGCTGCTTTGCTTTCCTTTGTCGTGGTCGTGTCTCGTCTCAAGGTGCAGTGCTTTCCTTTGTCGTGGTTGTGTCTCAGAGGAGAAGCTCCGTTTTCCACTCTCCACCGTCCTCCACCACCGCTGCACATTCTTCTCCACCGCTTGAGGTAACGAAATCGCTCTCCCTTGCTTCCAATTTCGTTTTCATACTTCATCTCCCTATTTCGTCTTTCGATTTTTCTCTTTCGATCTTCCGATTTTGTCTTCCAGCATTTCAATCTCGATTTCGTTTTCATTTCATTTGCCATTGCGTTCGATTTTTTGCTTTTGATTTTGCCCTAATTTTGTTCCTCTTTTTGATTTTTTGCTTTCGTTTTCATTCAATTCGAAGTTTTCTCTTGCTGCGTTTTCTTTTCAAGCTCTAGCATGTACTAATCCTTTGATATACACAAGGTTCAGCCAATGGTTAGATAGAACTTGTTGTGATTGAAGCCAGAGACCTTATTATTGTCGATCTTCGAGGGACAAGTGTTGAGGGTGAACTATGGGAACTTGAAGCGGAGGACGAAGGTTAGAATTCTGATGATGGTTATGACTGTAGTGATACTGGTGATGGTTATGTCACAATTATCTTGTCTTTTTTAATTTCATTGGGCTGCCATTAATTGATGATTATATTTGTGGTAAAAGACTACTAATAAGTGCTAACATATGCCATTTCTTTTTCTTGTCCAATGATGAGTCTCATTCTTAGCATACAAACATGTCACTTTATGCATCAAAGTTTTAATTTATTGATGAAATTAAGGTTGCAAATTGTGAACATTACACCAAACCATATACCTCTGCATCTATAGAATTCAAACCACCATTGAGTTTCCCTTTACTTGTGATATTTCTGCACTACACATATTTTAGAATATTTTTAAAGAAATCAGAAGTGTATCTTATGAATATGCCAAGGAATGTTCCTTGAGGTTGGTAATGGATAGGATTCATGTCTCAAAAGTGCACAAGTTTGAATTGTTTTGTTACCTAATATATCAAGACTTCAGTGAATATTTGTCACCATATTTTGGAATCGTTTTTGCTTTCATTCGGTAGTTCAAGATTGTGGCTTTTGTGGCTTTTAATGCTTTGTTTCAAAATCTTACAATTTCCAACATTAGAAATACCAGAACTTAAAGGGAAACTTTTTTGGAAGAGCCTCTTCGGAATTTTTGGTAATATTTTGTTCCTTTCTTTTTCAATTTTTTTTAGTTTCTTGTTTCTTAGTTCTTATAAACGTTTTACTTCATTTGTTTCTTAGTACCTGTCATAGTTTTCTCCCATAACAGAATGCTATAAGTCTAAACTTCCTGGTACGTTTTGCTTCATTTTGTTTTACTATATGTGTGATTAAGTTGTACTGACTATTGAGATGACTATACTAAAAAGTCCAATAATTTTATGACTATGTAAGATAAAAGATAAATGAAAATTATCGTAAGGAACTATATTGAATGGATTCCCTCTTAGAAAAGTTTGGGAAAGGGTACTGGCATGTGCTGTTGGTGAGTTTAAAATGTCATTGCCCTGTGGATATATATTTTTTAATTTGCATAGGAATGAAAAACATGTAAGTTTGAAACTAAAATGAGAATTATTGAAAATGAAAAGTGGGTAGAGAGAAGCATATGCAGGCATAGACATTAGTTGTAGAAGGTCTAAATTTGAATGGGGCATGCAGGGTGAGGATTCAATGTTGAATAATAGATATTAGTAATTGGACATTACAGAGGAAGAGGTTTCTCAGTCCTGTAGTGTAAGGTCAATCTCAGATGGGGTTCTCATTAAATACTCTCTCACCCTTTCACACTTCACCAATACTTCTAACACTAACCTTCAAAGTTTAAGGAAAAAATGTCTCATTTTGTAACATGTTTTATATATCTCATGTTTTACAAATAATTATTGTATATATATTTGAATGCAAAACATAGTGAATTTAAGAGTGAATGTTAATTTGTGGCTTCTGCATAAAAAAAATAAAGGGTTCTGTTGGGGATAAGTTTAGTAATGATGGAACACGTACTAGAGATGAATTGATCACAATGGTTCCAGCAAGAATAGATAGAGATCATTGGGCTTCTTTTGTGGATTATCGACTAAATTCAAAAACAAAGGTATATTGAAACTATTTTTCATCAACATCGTTCAAGTTAATGATTATTAATTTTTATACGTTGATGAT
>Ga0214543_1013034_pt1 | contig 10687 bp, 11 predicted proteins | sample CNSS2metaG_FD_160094 | JGI IMG/M metagenome (GOLD analysis project Ga0214543, IMG submission 160094) | Root nodule microbial communities from cowpea collected in UCLA plant growth center, Los Angeles, California, USA - CNSS2 | ecosystem: Host-associated > Plants > Roots > Nodule | place: USA...
GAATTGGAGGACATTGATTTGGGGTTTGCGAAACGTGAGGAAAGCACGTCACTTGGAGGAGGTTCCAAGACAAGTGAGAAAGATCCGCCACTTTGAATCAGAGATTTAAAGATAAGGATTGGTGGTTCTAAGGAAAACCTCGAGACTTGAGAGCAAACTCAAATTTTCATATAACTCAAATCTGAATACAAGGTGTTTCACAAGGGTTTATATACTATGGGCCAAAACACAAAAAATCTTAACACGATTAATGGTCTGATAAGGCTCAAACATAAATATTACAATAAATTACAACATGAGTTTCTATTATGCGATTCGAAGCTAATTCAAGATCTCTTTGAAGGTTCTAGGCATGATTCCATCAATTACTCTGAAATCTATGGAACGATCTTAGTCATGCCTCCATCAAATTATCTAAAACTTTCTAAAGATCTATCTATTTTAAGCAATGCAAGAATTGTTAACTAATATTCATATAAAACGACAATACATTGAATTAAATATATTTATAAAGTTCATTCTAGATATAAATGGTTTACAAATAAATTTTGTGTTGATCCTCGAATTCTGAATTAAATACTCCAACTTAGATCAAAAAACATTTTTTTAATCCCATAAGAATCTACAAAATCAAATTTATTTGATTCATTAAAAATATTTAAAGATTGATCGACTCAAATTCTCAAGAAGACACAACTGAAAACAACAAAAATTATTTTTGTAAAAGGAGATTAAGTTTTGCTTTGTTTTTTAGAAAGGGAAGGACAAATAATATATAGATTAATATTTTCATTTATTTATAATATTTTAATATACTTTTACTTGAATGAACTTGTTCGGTCTTTTTTAGAATTCAGGTGCAATTTGTTTTTTATGGTGCAAATTTAAAAAACAAATTCACTAAAGGAAAGTAGTGCCAAAATAAGAAGATTTTTGTTAATCAAAAGTCGTGTCAAAATAGAAAGACTTTTTTATGAACGTAAAGAAAGCAAAGTCATGCCATATTGACATGATTTTGGTCTTATAATTTTAATGAAAAGTTGTCTCTAAATGACTCAATTTTAGTAAATTTTTTTTTTATTTTTTTTTTCACATTCTAAATTATTACTGTTAAAAATTTTAAAACATTAAAAATTTAGTTGAGTAATTAATAAAAAAGTAAAGTAAATATATGCGCATGAAGAAAGAAAGAAGATTTCCTTACTAAATAATAAATGAAATGAAACAACCGAAATTATTCTAATTGTCATTGTGCTCGTGTGATGAATTATGACCATTGGGCCGATATCTCCTTTTTCGCTAAGCGTGCCATTTAATTTGCATTCTCCAAAACAGGGAACTAATGTATGATAGTGTTAACTTTTAGGAAAATAATTTTTTGAAAATTAAATTTGAAAATTTTGTTTTAGAACATAAGTAACAATTTTTAAGTAGCGTTCAATTTTTCTATTTTTTCATTTCTTTATGTTTTAAAACTATTTAAAAACTATTATTTTGTATTATAAAAATAAGTTGTCAAAATATAATCGTCCTGAATTTTAATATCACTACTCAAATTTGTGAGCAATTCGGCATTTGTGGCTTTTTACCCTCTCTTAATACTATCAAGAAAAAAACAGTGTCATATTTCATTGCAATCTTTTAAAGCAGATCGAATCCATTGAAAATAGTCAAAAAGAAAAACAGGAATTTTTTGGTGTCTGCATGAAATGAACTTCCCATGCTGTTGTAGGATGTGGCTCACGTGACAGGGAAAACAAAAGGGTTTAAAAATCAGGCCCTTTCATTACAAACTAAGCAACTTCCAATCATCTTCCCTAACTTCAAATTTTTTGCAGAAACTAGGCTCTGATTTTTATAATTATGGAATCCAATTGTATCACAACTCTGTCTATAAACATCAGTGACATCTTGTTCCCTGTTGTTTCTTAGTTGTATTTCTCTTATTCTACTGTCTCCACATGTAGTTTAATTTCTCCCCTCCCTCAGACAACTCCACACAAAAGAAACATAAAAAAACTGAAAATAAAACTATTTGTCAGAATCCAACAGGAAATTTCTGCCAACCACACGATTGTAGGATCTCATTATATATAATAATACACAAGCTATATAACCAACCCCAAAAACATCTTCCTCTCCATAGCCTCAAGCCTAACTTCTTGAGAAATCTATAACAATGGCAAAGTTTCTTTTCTTGTGCTTTTGTTTAGCAAATACCCTTTTGAGTCTAACCAATGCTGCAAACCAGCCTCAAATTATTTTTCAATCTATTTCAACATCATCTTCAAACCCTCCTGCTCAGAGTCCTGGTGACCAGAGATCAGAGACATTAGAACCCTTTGGAAGGAAACTTGGTAAGCACCAACGTAATGAAATCAGGTCCTATGATACCAGAAGTCCCACACCGTCTGAAGCACCGAAAACTGAAAACAAAATGCATTCTGGTTCTGAAGGGAGCATTAACGAAAGAAGTTCTATTGAACCAGAAAATGGAGGGGTTTTGGGTTCTCATCATGGTCAGATCCATTTGACGAAGCAGCAGCACCACTCATTTGACAAATCCATAGCAGGGGCAGGAGTCATTCTTGGAGGTCTTGCCACCACCTTCTTGGTGTCAGTTTTCTGCTATATAAGAGCTACTGAAAGGAACAAGCTAGAAACAACAGCATAGAGCACCATCGAAGAACTTTTGTTTTCTTCTTTTCTTCTACCTCAATTCCTTGTCTCTGTATATGCATAGTGTAAATGGAGCTAGTGAAAAGATTAAGATTTGTTTGCAGGTTAAATTTGTTCAATTGAAAAAAAATCAGGCTTTTTTATATGTGTGCGTCAAATTTGGCCGTTAATTATAAAAATGGGTCAGTGGACAACTTCTTTAAAAATTTTGAAAAAGGTGACCGTCATTAATCATGACGACTTCTTTGTATCAATGAATGAAAGTCATTACAAGTCTTAATGAATGAAAGTCATAATGATTTTTAAATGGAACAATGTCACAATTGAAATAAAGTTGTTAAGACTCATAATAATTTTCATTCATTGTCAATTTAAAGAAGTGGTAATGATTGATGATGACTTTACATTTTTCAAGACGATTTCATTTTAGACATCGTTTTTGGTCAGTACGACATGTTCTATTTTTGTAAATATTTCGTTACCTGACTCATTTTCACATATGTAAAAAAGTCAAAAAATTTCATCACTAATAATCTATTTTGGGATAGTGTAGCTTGCTTTTCTCTTTTCTATGGGGTCATTATGGAAAGATTAGACTCATTTTTGGATTTAATTTCTCAACAATCTCTTATTTTTTATAAAGTCTTTAACTTACTTATACTTTGGTTGTTTTCGTCCCCACGGTCTTGGTCTATCATCAAGATAAATAATCAACTTTGATTCCACTCTTGGATATTTTTTTTCCAATAGGTTCATTAAGAAAAAATATGATCTAAGTATAGTGAACATAAAAAATTTACATTACTTTTAACCTAAAATCTTAAGTCATGGAATATATATTGTTATTATTGTTATAGTTGTGTTATTTGTAAGGCCCAGTTATTTCCGTTTGATTTTATTTTTATGGGCTGTCCAATTCTTAGGCCTAAGGGGAGCTGGCCCAATTCGTTTCCTGACCTAAAGTGCCCAAAACCCTAATTTGAGCTCACTTTCGTAAAAACAGATTTCCCTTCTCTTAGAGCTGCTGCCGCCTCTGCTAGGGTTCCAAAGCACACCTTCAATTCACGTTCCACTTGACTCCGTTCTTGACCCACGTAAGTGTTTCTAATCCATGCTCCTAAAATCTCTGATCCTATTTTTCGTATGTAGTGTTAGAGCTTCAGTAGTAAACACTCCCTGTTCGTTTTTCCAGCTCTGCGATCTCCTCCTAGAGGTGTGGTACTCCGTTGTTCGGTGTCGGGACACTTAAAACTAGCTCGTTCCAGGTAAGGGAAGCTAGAACCTCTCTATGTGGTGTGATTTGGCTTGTATCGTTGTGGTTTGTGGATTCTTTGAGATGGCGTACTGCTATGAGTGTCTGGACTGGCTAGAATCTCTGTTGGGTGTGTGTGTTATTAATGGGCTTGGGCTTGGGCTTGGGCTTTGTGGGGTCACATCACTCGGCAGGACCGAAAAGTATCCATCCAAAAGATTTGAAGATTGGATAAGACATGATAAAACTGTTCTTTCTGATAAAACTGCTTATTCATGGATACAAGAATATTATTAATAACATTTGAAAATACCATAGTCGTGTGTATATATATATATATATATATATATATATATATATATATATATATATATATATATATTTATTTATTTATTGTCTACCTTCTTTTTTTCCATTCGTGCACTTTCTCCAATAACAATTGCAACCTTCTCCAATTCTTTATTGAAATGTATAATGCATATACGAATCCAGACCAATATAACATTTCCTCATATAGCTGTTTTATGTTTATCTGATGGAATTACATTCATTTCATTTTTTCAATTTTTGAAGAGTATTTAGACTGTCTTCATTGCTATATAGTTTTGAAAAGTTGAATTGAGTCAAAATTTCAAGACATGTTGCTAAAAGGAAGAGGTGAACATTTTTCTCAAATTTCCCTTCTCTTGATGCAACCTAGTTTCCCTTCTCTTGATGAAACCTTTGTAATGATAAATAAGAGGTAGCAAACATTGTAACAACATGTCTTACTAATTCCCTTTTATTTGTAAATTGCCTCAACAAACTTAAGGTACTAGATTGACATGTGTTACTAACTCCTCTTTGAATTGTTTTCTTTATCAGAGGAAGCTTTCCAATGTCTTCAAGCATCAAATCTATACAATGGGCAACACAAGGAGTCCAATAAGGGAATCAAGCCAACACATAATTGCTCCCACTATCTGTTATAACTTGAACAACATTTTCTTCCCCAATCTCTTCCACAAGGGAATCAAGCATCTCAAATAGTTTTTCTCCTATCTTCACAAAGTTTGAACCATCAATGGACTTGACAAACATTGTCCCTGCAGGGGAGCTCACCAAAAAGTTAATTAAGCATTGTTTGGTTTCGATCAGTCCATGCATCTGACATAATAGAACAACCATGTTTGCTCCATTCCAATTTATGATCTTGTAACAACTTTTCAGTGTACTCAACTTCCTTGTTGAGAAATGGAACTCTGATTTCATGATAACTAGGAGCGGGTAAATTAGGTTCGTCCCTATGGCATCAATCATATCTTGAAAACTTTTCAACTTCACAAGGTTGAATGACAAGCCTGCTTGGTACCAAAATCGAGCAATATATTGATGAATTGAGGCCTTCAAATTTTTGTCACATGCCTCTTTGATGTTAGCTTGCCTTAATTTTTCCTTTTTTCTCTTCTCTATTGTAGCAGTTGGATTTCTATAAAACATATCCATTGGTCCTTTTCTTCCACTGCTATTTCTCCCTTTATCATTACTAGCCGTGGAAATTTTAACCTCATCTTCACTCTCATGGTTATTATTGGTTGCAGTATATCTAGGATTGAAGGAGGAGCTGTCTGCTTTTCTCACATTTTTCGGAGTCTTGGTGCAAGCATCAACATTGCCCTTCTTTGCCATGAGATGTTCTTTTGCTCTAGTAACTCCTCCTTTCATAACTTTTCCACAATAAATGCAAATAATTGTATTTAAATTTGATTCATCCATCGGATGACAATGCTTCCATCTCGGGTCACTCCTATGGGATGTCTTGAAGGATCATTATCATTGGCCATTATGATTGCTGAAAAATAGGTATATTTTTTACAAAATAATTATAGTGAAATTAGACAAATAGAAAAAGAATAAAAAATTGAAAAAAACAACAAACTTGGCAGCCGACGACAGTGGCGGCCAGCGACGGTGGCCACTAACGGTGGGTGGCAGCTGGTGGCAGCGGGTGGCAGTGGCCGGTAGGGAAGCTTTAGAAACTTTTGGTTTTGAATAAAATAATAGTTTTTAAGAATAAAATAATGGACAATGAAGAAAGTTTGGCAGATAGGTTAGGTTAAATATGTGTTTAATAGGCCAGGCTTAGGTTTTAAAGAATAAAAATGGTAACTAAAATTAGGGTTGAAAAGTAAAATAATAAGAGAAGAGGTTTCTGCATTAGGGTAGAAAAGTAAAATAATAAGAGAAGAAGTTTCTGCAATGTTAAGTGACTGAATGTTAAGTGGCTGAAATGAGGGTGAAATAGTAAAGTAATGGAAATTTGCACATATATTCGTTGTCCACGTTGGGGAAGTAGGCTAGGCCCAATTTTAAATGTATCAGACCATAGACCATACAATTAGGTTTAGGTTTTGTTATCTTCTCCTTCTTCCACCAACCAACACACCTGCACCGTCGCTTCTTCCTCCAACCAGCATCGTCGCATCTTCTTCCTCCAACTAATACACACTACACTGCTTTCTTTCTTCTCTTCTCCATTTTTTTTTATTTTGTCCAAGATTTTCACCATGAGCACTCTGCCACCGCCACCCACCACGCACAAAGCGGCCGCCATGGGCCGCCACGAAAAATCTGATTCGCCCCCGCCTTGTTTTGGCGGCTGGTCGGAAAACCGCTACCGGTTTCCGCCATATCGGCTCCATGTCCAATATTAAACAACACTACAACAAGGCATGGGAAGAATATTCAAAATGGGTTGTCAAGAATGAATTGCCAATAGAGCATGAAAGTGGGTTATAATAATGTAGATGAATTGAGTATCATGAATGCACACACATAATGGTAGTTGTTAGTAGTAGTAGTAGTAGAACAAATGAGTCACGTCGTATTTCAATTTATGGAAACATCACTTATTGTATTTTCCAACTTTATCCAAATCATTTTCTATTGCCCACCACCTGTTGAGCGCAACATGAATAGGTTTACACCAATTCCAGGTTAAGTTTGAATTTAAGAATAACATCGATCCCATTATTATAACTTTGTTCTTAAGTATTTCTTCTCTACATTTGTTGTTCTCAATAAGAAAATAAAGATATTTTATAAGTAAAGATGTTATTGTATTTTCCAATTTTATCAAAATCATTTTCTATTGCCCACCACCTTATAAAGTTGAGCGTAACATGAATAGGTTTACACCAATTCCAGGTTAAGTTTGAATTTAAGAATAACATCGACCCCATTATTATAGCTTTGTTCTCAAGTATTTCTTCTCTGCATTTGTTGTTCTCAATAAGAGAATAAAGATATTTTATAAGTAAAGATATTATATCTCACTGCAATACTATAGATGCCAAAAATATTTTGACATTTTTGTTGCCTATAAAAAACTTATAATATGGTTTATATTATACTAGGTTTTGCTTTACTAGGTGCATTGTAACACAAATACAACGCTAACCTACAGATTGAGGTAATGTATGACATAAAGTTTTTTGTATAAGTAATTTAAATTTGTTTTGCACCATCTTATATCTCTTATTTCTATATTCACCTAATGATTACATGTGTTTATATTTAGAGATGGATAAATCTTGGATTAAGTTGCCACGTGTACCGTACCTGGCCAACTTAACCATATAAATAACGACCCTCACGTATATGCCGGAAACAACCCAAGTACACGCCTCAGGCCGACATAAACCTAAATTCATAACAAAACAGCCAACCTAGAACAGTGCACGGCCAAAGATGACGTCAGCCAACTGGAGAAGTAACCAGATCAGACCGTTCCTAAATACTTAGCGAAATGAAAGCCCCCTAACATCCAATAAGCCAACAATAATCGAACTAAGGGCCTGGGCCAAGGCCCAGGCCCACCTACAGCCCAAACTAGGGTCCAGCCCATGACGTAACCAAACATAATTAATGCTCTATAAATACACATGGACCCCAATAATTAAAGGTATGCATTCATTACTCCATTAATCATCTGATTTGACCTTTTGAAAGCTTTGACTCACTTGAGCTTCGGAGCCCCTTCTATAGTTAACCCCTCTTGGGTCCAAGCCGACATGTACTAACCGAGAAGAGGCCAACTAGGGAGATAACGGACTACATGGGTAAGGTGACGCTTGTGCCTAACTTATCTTGTTTGTTCTCTGCAGGAACAATTGGCGCCCACCGTGGGGCACGAGACAACTCCTTAGTACCTGTTTTTCTCTGAAGATGGTTTCTACCCGCAGCAGAGCTGGAGTTAATAAGCAGGCTGATGCTGGTCCCTCAAAACCCACTAACATCACTCCTGACCTAGACGCCATCCTAGACGGCCAGGCTAAAATGCAACAAGAGTTGGCAGATCTGAAGAAACGCAATGCTGATGAGATGGAGGCGCTACGACAAGAGAATTCTCGCCTCAGGCGAAAGATCGAAGCTGATCCCACCCTGAAAGGAAAAGCCAAGGAGGCGTCTGAGGCTGCAAGGTCCCCGGACTTCCACCCCATAGAAGAAGAAAGCGAATACAACCCCACCCCTCACACCTTCACTACCACCCAACAAACACCCATTCCCTCCACCCATCCCACTCACTTCCCCTCCACACAACCAGGGCACACCGCAGCCCCTACCCCTGCTGCTACCCTCCCCACCACCCAGATCCCTTACAACATACTCACCACCCTACACACTACCCACGTCCCACCTTACAACCCACATTACCTTCCGGCAACCCACATCCCCCCTCATAACTTCACCTCCACCTTTCCCACTCTTGTTAACCATCCTATCCCCCCCATCCGCTACCACCCCAATAACCCAGACGTCGCCACCCCTTCACCGACTTCATCGCCAACACCCCCTTCCTGCCTAATGGGAACCCTTCACACTGGACCGCTACACCGGTGAAACCGACCCTGATGAACACCTCAAAGTCTACATCACCCATGTCGCCCTGTACACGTCCTAGGACGCGGTCTTTTGCAAGGCCTTCCTCACCACCCTCAAGGGTCCTACTCTAGAATGGTTCACAACCCTTCCACCCTACTCCATCGACAGCTTTGACGCACTCTCCCGTATGTTCTCCACCCATTTTGCTAGCAGCCGACCGTATCAAACTACCACAATCTCCCTCTTGGGCATCAGGCAAGAACAAGGGGAACCACTCAGAGCATTAATCGATCATTTCAGCAAGACAGCCCTTCGCACCCCACACCTCAACTAAGAAATGATTCTCCAGTGCATGGCACTCACCCTACAACCTGGCCCTTTCGCCAAAAACGTCTACCTCACTACAAAAAACCTTGATTTTAGTAGAGGTTTTTTACTAGAGGTTTTAATAACCTATGATAAAAGATATAGGTAGAGAGGGTTTTCGAAACCCCTTATAAATATCTACGGTTTTTTTATTAAACCGCAGTAAAGTTTAAAATTTTAATTTTCCCCTCATTTTCCATCTTTATTTTCTTCTATTCTTTTAACCTCCCTTGACCCGTACGACTATTCGCTTATTCTATCTTCATTCCTCCTTATATCTTCAATATATCTTCAATCTCTAAGGAAGAATTCTTTTTTTTTTCAAATTCCATTTCTCCGGTTCCTCTACTTAGGGTGGATCATCCAATTGGTACTTGTTTTTCCTCTTTCATTCTTGACTTTTTAACATTGCTCTTCACTCTCCCAATTTCTAAAACCCTAGGTCAATGGTTTACAATCCCCTGTCTTGTTCAACAAATTTGTTCTTATGTTTCATAATTGTGTTTGCTCTAGTATCTGCTTCAGAAGATTGCAACTACTTTGCATGGGTTCGTTGTTGCTTCAGGGGTTCATGGCTAGTTTACTGGTGCTTCACAGTGACAACTGCTTCACTGGTTTTGTTTTTCGCTCAGTTTATAGTGGTTTCACGAGTTCACGGGGTAGTGCTTCTCTAGTTTGCTGGTGCTTCACGGGGGGCAACTGCTTCGCTGATTTTGTTGCTTCGTAAGTTGGTAGATTTTTCATATGTTTGTCCCTTTCTTCTTTCTCTCTTATATAATTGGATAGAGTCAACAATTCATTGAAAACAAATTAATAGCAGTAGTGATAGTGAATAAAATCTTACTAGCATATTATAAGCAAGCTAATTTATTAATTATATATGGTTTGTCACCATTATGCATCAAAGCAATTACTCATGAAATGTTGTGCATGGATGCCTCACAATTTCATGAGTGTTTACAAAGTTAGGGGATGACTGGTATGTATGTAAATAGCAGAAGGCTTATGCTATCTTCATTATGATTGCAAACCTCAAATCATTCATCGTGACATAAATTCTAACATATTACTTGATGAGGTGTTTCATGCTTATGTTTGAGACTTTGGCTTGGCAAAGTCGATTGATTTTTCTTTCTCAAAATCTATGTCTGTTGTGGCTGGTTCCTATGGCTACATTGCCTCAGGTAAGAAAATGTTCATTACACATAGGTGCAGTAATTATTGCAATTTTACTTGTCAAAGTACTTGAGTCCCATTTTAATCTTTTGTTGTAATTTACTTCATGATATTGGTTTTATTCAGATATGACAATGCTTTGAAGGGAGAAACATTATTAAAATGCAGGACACATAAAGTTTCTTTTGACTAACAATCGTAAAAGTTTCTTTGAATAGATAATACACCTTTTAAAAAAGTTCAAATGCAATTAGTATGGTTATTACTTTGCATTACATGACTTGATTTAGACATTGAGCTCATCAATTTTCAGAAGCCCATAATTCCCATTGATTTATACCGAGGCATTGG
>Ga0214543_1013038_pt1 | contig 10678 bp, 10 predicted proteins | sample CNSS2metaG_FD_160094 | JGI IMG/M metagenome (GOLD analysis project Ga0214543, IMG submission 160094) | Root nodule microbial communities from cowpea collected in UCLA plant growth center, Los Angeles, California, USA - CNSS2 | ecosystem: Host-associated > Plants > Roots > Nodule | place: USA...
CCTACATTATAAAATGTTGTGATTTTATGTTTTTTAGTGCATACAATGAATTAGTTGAATAATTTTGAATTGGATTAGAAATTAGAATACTCATTTTGCGTGAATTCAATTAATTAGAAAGATTAAAAATTGAGAAGTGTGAATTGTAATATTAAAATGGTTTAAGTAAAAGAAATAATTTTTTTAATTAATAAATTATATATAAAAAATTTAAATTGGCACCCCTAAATTTTTTGTCCAAGTTCCGCCACTGCACCCAATGTTTATAAACTTCCACCTGAAAAAAAATGCAGAGACTTGATATTCTTGAGTTGCATCCTTGTGATCAGGTTTTAGTAAATAAAACATACAATATCAGTGTTCATTATAGGTTATAATTAGTGGGTCCACGTTACGGTCTTGTGCATGTATCTTGTTTCATAAGTGTCAATTAAAGACTTGCCCATGTCTCACAATGGCGGCTCCACCATCACACTTACTAGGCAAACTCTCAAATGGTGGTTTGTGACTAGAGTTGTCATTTTTTATTTTAACCCCTAGGCCAGCCCTGGCCCTATAAAACAAAGCCCCATTTTAGTGGCCCATTTGTTAGGGGGCTTTTTTAAAGCCCCTGACCCCCAAAAGCCCCCCAAGTAGTGGGTTGGGACAAGCTAGAGCCGGGTAGCCCCCTCAGAACCTCTATTCGTTCAAAAATCAACGTACACGCGTCTTCTTCCTTCAACAATTATTCTTCTTCCTAAATTTCTTTCACCCAACTTCAAGCTATATCTAACATTTTTCGACTACCACCGTCTACGACGAAGCTTGACAGCAACATATGATGGTGTAGAGCAGTGGTGATAGTGATAGAAGAGGAGAATCGTAATTTGTCAACCTCTTTGAAATCTAACTACAAATCCCCTTTTGCAATTTTTTCTTCAGTTTTAGGGACTACAATTCTGATATAGAGCAACTTTTAAATTCTTTCGTGATCTTAGGTCCTGGTTGTTCAGAAGAATAGTGGATCATTTCAAGGAATTAGAATTTGGAAATTCCCTACTAGAGTTGTTGACCAGGTAGATGTGTTGGATATAGTTCTCATTACGGTCTAAAAGTCTAATGTTTATGCATATAATCTACTCGTTCAATCTATACAGGGAGAAGATATTTGTGTAGTAGTAGTAAGAGAGGTCAAAGAAGAAACAAGGGTAAGTAATCTCATTGTTGTACTAATCAAAAGTGGTTAGTTATGAAATCAGTTATATATTTAAGTTTCAGTAGTAAAGTTTATGGTTGTTTCAAGCCTAACTATTTTGGGTTCTCCTAATTTTCAGGTTGATTTAGAATTTTGTGGAAGTATTAGCATTCAGGTAGCATGTTTATATGAATATATCATAACAATTTGAATATGAGAAGTTTCTATAGGAGACAGAATTTTTAAATTTCATTGATCCGGGGATATAGGGAATAAATCTCAATTGTAAGGTCCATTTATGTGTCTTGTAGAGTCTAACAAGAATAGTTTGCTATGTTAACATATCCATTTTAGCTATATTATTGTCTATGGGAGAATATGCTTGAAAGATTTATATTCTACAAAATCTGTTGATGAATTAGTGATTTCTTTCTTTTGTGATTAAACTACAATATGAATTATTGAGAATTCTTTTCTTGTTTCATCTAAATATTTGATTGGCAGACAAAGTCATAATTCATTCTTTGAGAAGTCAGACTTTTTGATCTTCTGTGTATATAAATGTTGTTGTTAATAAATGATTATATAAATGCAACGAGTCAATTATTTTGGAACATCCTCAACAACAAAGATTAACAAAAGAATGGTTAAAGATCTAAGGTAGTTTGTAATCAAGTAAAACTATTTGTAGTTTGATTTTGTATACTAATTCTTTAAGTTGTATTTTATGGGCAATCTCAACATATTATTGGAAATGTCTTGTTATTTTATAACTTGTTTAGGTAAAAGAAATGGATTAGAAAAATGGGGACAAAGGGATTGTGTAACTTTTAGAGGGAGGGAAGATGTTATAGTTGGAACCATTAAGGGTCACCATTTAAGCAAAGCAAAGCAAAATAAAAACCTTATAGTAACTATTACTATGCAGAGATCATTTTCCATTATTTGAATTACTAGTGTATTAATATATATATATATAAATATATATATATATATATATATATATATATATATATATATATATATATATAAAATTATATCTGGTACAAGAATTTTTAAATTGATATTAGTGTGAGGAGAAATAAACATTTAAAAAGAGGACAACATAAATAATGAAGACAAATTTTAAAGCTTTATCCGTCGAGAAGATAGGAAAAAAAATTGTGATAAGAACATATAAATAATTTGATAAACTAAATGCACTAATTATATAATTAGTAAAATAATTCTTAAATTAAGAATAAAATGCGTACTCTTTAAAAAGTTTTATTCAAAAACTACTATTTTTAAAATTTTGAGTTTACAATGATCTTAGATTTAATGTAATATTAGTTGATACCTTTCAAGATTATCCAATATAGACATCTTCAAAATTTTGAGTTTATAATGATCTTAGATGTAATGTAATATTAGTTGATACCTTTCAAGATTATCCAATATAGACATCTTCGTAGTGAAAAATGTCTAATTATATTGTTTAGCTATCTATATTATCTAGCAATTTTAATCATTACAATGAGGATTGAATCATTTGTGCTAAAATATTCTATGTAGTTGTGTGGAATAGCTTTAAAATATGGATCCCTCTAAGAGTAACCCTTTGAATTTGGATGATGATCTTGTATCTGAAACTCCTGGTCCATCTAAAAGTGTTGTCACAAATAAAAATGAAGAATCAAATGCTTGGAATTTTTTCACAAGAATAGGTAAAGACAAGGATGGAATTGAAAATTCTACGTGTAAGTATTGTGGCCATCACTATAAAGTTGGCAAAAACCCTAAAACCAAAAACAATTATGGGACTTCACATTTAAGTCGCCATATCTATTCATGTAAAAGTATTGCAAACTTATATGTGGATCTCAGTCTTGATCAAGAAGGAAAGTTTGGGACACAGAAAATCAATCAAAAGGTTCATCGTAAGTTACTTGCGAGAGCCATAATTAAACATGGTCTTCCTTATAATTTCGTTGAGTACAAAGGAATTAGGGAGTGAATAAAATACATTAATCCAGATGTTGACATGAAATGTAGGAACACCACTGTTTTAGATGTGGAGAAGGAATACATTGAAGAGAGGGATAAAGTTAAGCAAATCATGTCTAGGATTCCTAATAGAATTTGTTTAACTTCTGATGTTTGGACTGCAATTACTTCTGAGGGTTATATTTGCCTAACTGCACATTTTGTTGATGAAAACTGGAAATTGACAAGTAAGATTCTGAACTTTTGTCGAATGAAACCACCACACACGGGTGCTGAACTAGAAAGTGTTGTATTTGATTGCCTAAAGCAATGGGGTATTGATAAGAAAATTTTCACCATTACCTTGGACAATGCTTCTGCTAATAATACCTTGCAAGATATTTTAAAAAGCCATCTTTGTGTTCAGAGAAATTTATTATGTGATGGTGAGTTTTTTCACGTTCGATGTTGTGCTCATACTCTTAATTTGATAGTTCAAGATGGTTTAAAGGTGGTTGACAAAGCACTTCATAACATTAGAGAGAGTGTTAAGTATGTTAAATCATCGGATGGAAGAACTCTCAAATTCAAAGAATGTGTTAGTGATGTTGGCATAAATATGAGCATTGGTTTGAGATTATATGTGATTACAAGATGGAATTCGACTTATTTGATGCTTGAAAGTGCAATAAGATACAAAAAAGTTTTTGAAATTCTCAAAGTGGTTGATAAAAGTTATAAAAATTGTCCATCTTCTGAGGAATGGGATAGGGAAAAGAAAATATGTCAATTTTTAGAATCATTTTATGAAATCACAAACATGATGTCTGGTTCATCTTATCCCACTTCAAATTTTTATTTTATGGAAATTTGGAAGATTCAATTAATCATTGAAGAGAATTTGTTGAATGAAGATGTCATTTTAAAGACAATGTCTTTGAATATGAAGGAGAAGTTTCAAAAGTATTGGAAGGAGTATAGTATTGTGTTAGCTTTTGGAGCTATTCTTGACCCACAACTAAAGGTTGATTTTATAATGTATTGTTATAAAAAGTTGGATCTTCTAACTTATGAAGAGAAAACTAAGAAAGTGTTAGAAAAGTTCAAGATGTTGTTTGGAGATTATGCAAAGAACTTATCTATCTCTTGTGGTTCTCTTTCCCAATCTCCTACGGAATTTGTCTTCATGTTTCAGTCCAATATCGAAGAGAGTAAGGCCAAAAGATCAAGGATTATTTCGGTAAGTATTTTATACTTGGTGTTCATTGTTTTCATTTTTTCTTGTTTTGTTTTGATAATTAATATGTAAATGTAGGATTTGATGAAGTTGTGCATGATATTTTTGGACATGAGGGAATCACTGATGAGTCCAAACTTCTTGAAGATGTTGAAGATTGACAGGTTCGATTACTACTTCACAAGAACATGCTTTTAACTTCTGTTTGCTTTTGAAAAGCATTACTGTTTTAGATTCAGATATTTTGCATAGTAATAATATATGTAAATGTGTGAAATATATGTTTAGATCTTCAATGGATTTGATACGAATATATTTGACAACCAAAGTAAGCATTGATAACTATAATTAGCAATGACCGAGTAGATGTAGTGTATTTTGTTAGAAAATTTTCAAAATGAAGATATCAAAACATATCCCTAGAAAATGACAATCCTTGAAGATGAAAAAAAATGTCTTCGGTTGGTTTTTTTGGTTTTAGAATACAAAATTTATTTATTGCTCTGATAGAGATAATTTTTCAGATTTAGAAGGTTAGAAAAGACCACAAACCTTGACAAAAATTGTATAATTTGAAGGTTCATGCAGATAAAATAGTATGAAGTTTAGTAACTGAAAAAACATCTTTTCCTAATTTAATTTTAAGTATGACAACTAGCAAATGCTTACTTATTAGCATTGTGACCAAATTTCTCAATCATGTTCAATTCATCAGGCTAAGGACTATGCAGACAAAGATTTTGGTTCATGTCAAGCTAAGGAGCTTTTTGATCACTTGGAAAGTGTTATTGCTGGTGAGCGTGTCTTTGTTAAAAGTAGTCCAAACATTGTGGAACTTTCAATGTAATTTTAGGTTGGTCATAGCTGGAATGCATTTTGGTACTTGATTACTTCTTAAGAACTTGTGTACATCAAAGAAGTTAATTTAGTACTTAATTTCTGAAATGTGGTATTGCTCTTGTTGGACTTTGGGTGCATGGTGTGAGTAAGGGTATTTGTCGATCTATTTTATTTTCTAGCAGTGGTGCCTTCATTTATTGATATAAGGTAATTCTTGATTGGGAATGAATGAATGATAAGGTTGTGAATGTGTTGTATGAAGTCATATCTCTTTTTGGCATGGGTTGTTCTGATTTATGTACAATTTTCAGTGAGTGATGTGTTTATTTCTTTTGCAAGGGCTGGTACAATTAATTAGGATTTGGAAGCTTTGGACTTTTGTCATATAATTTTTTTTCATGTTTATAAAAAAGCCCATGGGCTGGCCCTGGCCCATAGGGTTTTTGTGGGCTTTTTAGCCTTGTGGCCTTTTAAGCCCTGTGGGATTTTTTAGTGGGAGGCTTTTTGGCCATGTGGGCTTTTTTAGCCCCAGCACATGTGGGCCAGGGCCAAGTCCTGTGGGTGCGGCTAAATTGTCAGCTCTATTTGTGACTCATACCCCTACAATAAATTGTCATTGGGGTTATTAAGAGGTATTTTCTTTAAAATAATATATAAGCATAATAATGCATATACATCAACCTAATTGTTGCCACAATTTATAGTACACCTCGCCATAGGAATGAGACATAAAATTTAATGAAATTAGTTGGTGAACTTTAGTCAACAACAACTTCGTTGTTACCCATTGAACTCCATTCCATGGGATCGCCATTCATGTGGAGTTGGGCATCCATTGTTGCAACTAATTTATAGGCTTTAATCTCATTCCCCTCAAAGACTCAAATTCTTGTTGATGCATCAACCCTTTGATAAGCATATCTACAATATTTATTTCTGACCTTGCAAAGTTAAGAGAGACAATATCATGAGTAATTAAGTTTCTAATATATTTGTCTCTAATTCTTATATGTCAATTTCATTGACATTTTTACTAAAACATTTAAATATAACAATTTTATTATCAGGATGCATTGGAAAAAGGAATAATTTATGCTTTCATAGTAGATCATGACAGAACAACAACTTTTTAACATATTCCATGATCGTGCACCTCCATCCAAGGTTAAAACATAACCATAACCAATGGTTATTTTTGTGTCACCAGAATCAATATCCAATTTAAATTAATATATCATTCAATCATCTCAAGAAAATGACATATTGTCATAACTAGAAGAAACAAAAATAATATTATCACTAGATGACAAAACAGTACTAGAAGTATCACAAACAAATTTAGTTAATTTATCATTTGAAGGAAACATTTCGAGAAATTTATCACTATAAATAACCAAAGATTTTTTTTTCACATCAAGAGGTATATTAACCTTTACAAGACACTCCCACACTTTGAAATATTTTAAATGTGGTTCTTTTTTCTTTCATAACTCATAAAAAGTTTTATCACAATCTTTTGTGTTCAAAATGTTAGCAGGATATAAAATTTCACTAATATAATGTTAGCCAAGCTAGAACTTGTAGAATAAAATTTACCATATCAAAGCATTTTTTTTTCGCTGCATCATTAGATTAGCACTATATGAAGATGTTACTTAATAAGTAATACCATGAATTTCACACAAAAAAACACTCATTTTATAAAGACATGTATCATTAATTCTCTATTTAATTAAGTTTTCACCTCAAAATTTGATAATTTGAATGGTCTCTAAGTCAACATCTTAACTTCTCAACAATTATAATAATAGCATGTCATATATCACAACTTCCAACATATGAAATAATCAAATAAGAACTACTAAATATTTTATTACAAGACAAAAGGTACTTAAACAAACCATACAAATCTATCATTTACCAACCAAAACCAAAATACATGTATAGAATAATAATAGTATTGCACTCAAAGACCACTTCATAACCTTGTTGAGTAGCAAGGAAATTTTGAATCCAGAAATAGGAAAAACTCCTTTTTTTTTTAAAAAAAAAGAAAAAGAACTCTAGAAGATAGTTTAATTTTACTTGATCATCTCCTCAATTTTTGATATGAAGATTTTTTTTATTAGCTCACCCACGATCATAAGCATGATATCAAATAAAATAATTCATTTAATTTCATGTCATTAACAATATTTTTAAATTCATAAATCTGATACAAATATTTATTATCAGTCATTTTTCTTTTCATATAAATATCAAGGTAATTTTTTTTCCTTGCACATGCATAATTTCATAACTCAATAATAATTTTAGTATGACAAACATTTTATAATTGTTTTTATACAAAAGTAGGTCCTGTGCATATGCACGAGTCTTTTCTTTCCTTTTTTACTTAGAGATGATATTTATCTATAATAATTGAGTATATTAAATTTGCTTTTTAGGTAGGTTTATTACTTAATAATATTTTATTATTTGTAGAAAGTAAAATATCCCTGCAATAGATTCAGGATATCTTTACAGTATCTGAAAAAAAAATGGGTTTTGTAAAAGTTAAGTTATCAAATCTAATAAATGCTTTTTTTAGAATACGTTTAAGGAGTCTATGGTTCTAGCATTCTGGTTTGATTGCAGCAAACACACTCTTGTTCTGAAAAACAGAAATGTTTCCTTCTTCTTCATCCATTGGTAAATATAGTTTCAAAAATCTCTTCCAGAATTCAATTATGTTACTTCATCCTGGTGAGGTAAGCTTAAATGTTCTTTTGTTTACTTAATAATCTTGCTTGCATGATTGATTCACATTTTTTATTTCTGTAGATATTTTCCTTCTTTGATTTCACTTAGTATATTCACCAAGGATATTTTTTTGTTAATTTATTTAGGAATATCTTTCCTTCGAAGAAGGTTTTATGATTGAATGGGGATCTAAATTGTCACTTGGAACTAATTACTTTATCGATCCAACGGGGAATGCATTTTATATGGATTTTAAAGAAAAGTTAATTAGGAACAAATTGTTTCGTATATCAGCTGATTTTAAAGATTTATATGATTTAGATGACGTGCATTATATATGTACTCTATTTTGTGGAGATCGTTATTTCCGAGTAAGGATTTTTAATTTGGGTTGGGATGAAATCCGATATCCTGGCTTAGCAAGTGCTGTTGTTGCTGAGGAGAATTTGGTATGGTCTCGTTTTTTATCTTTAGTCAGGGTGAAGTTATCTCCAGCAAAGGTTAGTTTTTCCAAATGTTTTGATGAAATTTTCCTATTTCATGTATTTGTTATCTATGAATGTAATTCTAAGTGTTTATGTCAAACAGTTATGTATCAAACTGGATGCGTTTTTTTACATTTTCTGGGAGAAGAAGATTGTAAATGGTAGGGAGATGCAGTTGATTGATCCAACTATGAAAAGGTTTAAGTTTGAGTTTTTTGTAAACGAAAGTGATAGGCTTTATTTAAATGGTGTTGTTGAAGAGATGATTGAATACTGTAGTTTGAAGAATGTAGTTTACATGCATTTAAACTATGTTTTCGAGAATGTGTTCTTGTATAGAATATTTACTTTAGAAGGTACGATGTTGGATTATAGGCGTGGTACATGATCTTTTTCAGATGGAATGAATTCTCCTACAAACACCATTATTATTCTAGTGATGTTTCGTTGATTAAACAATTAAGTTCTTATGATGTTGAAGTATCATCCTTGGTAATTGTATTTCTTTTTTTTTTTTTGTTTGGTAATTTTTTGTTTCTCTGATACTGTAATATTTTGTTGATTAACTTCTTTTTTATCAATTTCAGTACCTGAAATCAAGCTTTGTTGGTACTGCATTCTCTAAGTCAAGGAAGAATTACGTACTTTGTGTTGAGAATTCAATGTACTGGCCATGCTCAATCAGATGGTCTGGAAGAACTCCAAATGAATGTTATCTGAGCTCTGGATGGAAAACATTCGTCAAGGATAATTTATTAGTTGAAGGGGATTCCATTAAGTTAGCAGTTGATAGAGAGTATGGAAAGATTATTCATGTGACGAAACTTTAGTATTTTTGTAACATCTGTAGTAAACGGTTGTGTTGTTTTACTGCAGGGATGTTTGTTAATTTGCCCGGTCCAGTTATTAAAGATCGTTAGTATTTTCTCAGTTAAAGAAGTTCGATTTTAAAACATTGTTATGGTTTTATGTTTTGTTTAGTACTATGTGGAACAATTCAGTTATTGTAAAATATTAATTTATTTTAAAATATCCATGTTATTGTTGTCATTTGATTTTGAATGTTTGTTTAAGAATTTCTTATAGCATTCATTATTGAGAATTATACACTGATGCATTATAAGAATGCAAAATAATATTTGTTATTATAAATTCATTTAAGTATTATAATATTTGAAAATATATTGTTATTTAAATAAAATGAATAAATAAAAAAGTTGAATTTCATTACTATAAATACGTACGTTTAATATAGTACGTATTTTGTTTGTATTAATTCTTTAATTTATTAGTAATTAATGGCATACGTTGATTATTTATGTTTTTTATTATAGTTTATGTATTAATGGCATACATTGATTATTTATGTTTTTTATTTAAATTGAAAATAATGATGAAGTTATATTATCACAACAGTTTTGGTAATGTACTATATCACATGGTTGGTGTTTATGATCAATAATGAGGAAATATAGAAAATGAAGATATTTAGATAGTATGAATGTCTTATAATTTTGGAAGACTTCTTTGAATACAACATTTGTTGTAGAAAGAGGTCTTTTCTCATTATCATGGATTAAGATCTTTAATCCTGATTTGCTTTGAACCCTAGAAACAGCAACGTACAATTGTGCATGGCTAAAAACTGAAGTTGGTAAGTACAATCCTACAAAAGCTAAGGATTAACCTTGAGATTTGTTTATAATCATGGCATAGGATAACATAATTAGAAATTGTCTCCTTATTAGCTTGAATAGCCATGGAGATTGGAATGGTGACATAGACATTCGGGAGATGTAGACCTCATTTGCATTTTTGTTTCCTGTAATAACCCTTGCAACAATGACATGATTTTCCAATCTTGTGATTATTAATCTGGTTCCGTTGCACAAACCTTCTGATTGATCCAAGTTCCTCAAAAGCATTATAGGGGCTCCAACCTTTAGCTTAATATTATGACTCGGAACTCCAGAACTTGTCAATGAATTTAGAAATTCTAGAGTAATGAATTCTACATCATCACTTGCTGATTTTTCATAATCATCTATTGAGTCGGCACTAAGATATTTTTTGGTTTCCCTTGCATAATATTATTTGTAATTTTTAGGACTGCAATGAAATGTATAATATATGAATATAAATATACACACACATATATATATATATATATATATATGTATATATATATATATATATATATATATATATATATATATATATATATATATATATATA
>Ga0214543_1013044_pt1 | contig 10669 bp, 5 predicted proteins | sample CNSS2metaG_FD_160094 | JGI IMG/M metagenome (GOLD analysis project Ga0214543, IMG submission 160094) | Root nodule microbial communities from cowpea collected in UCLA plant growth center, Los Angeles, California, USA - CNSS2 | ecosystem: Host-associated > Plants > Roots > Nodule | place: USA...
GAGCCTTGCAGTCCAACTTCTTCATCTCCTTGTATGTTTTCTTGGCCGCTTCATCAGCATTCTTGGGCAGTTCTTTGAAACCCACCTTCACGATCTCATCTATTTCTTGAAAGCCAAGAATCGCCTCCATCTTCACACACCAATCATCATAACCCTTTCCATCAAATATGGGTAAGCTTCCCGGTATAATCCTCCACCAGCCATGAGTAGAACACGCAACAATACTGCCAAGATTCCTCTTCTTGAACCTTGCTCTTGATACCAATTTGTTGGGCCTCAACAACAATTACGCAGGCCCACTCCAATTCTTTTCTCACTTTCTCTCTTGATGCTTCCACACCACACACGTACACACTTTTCTCACCTACCCCTCTTCCACCTTTTCTCCGTTCTCTCTCTTCACTCTCTGCTTCACACACTAAGCTTCCGTTTGAAGCTTCTTCTCCTCTCCACCGTCAAGCTAAGGCTTGCTAACTCTCTCTTTGATAGCCACGTTTCTCTATTTCTCACTCATTCACTAATTATTTTCTATTTGCAAGACACGCACCAGCTTTCATACAAACTGGAATAATGAAGGAAGAAAGAAAACAGCAAGGGAAAGATGTGAGCTTATAGAGAGAAGGTAAAATCTCTTTTTTATTGAATATGCGTGTGTATCTCTCAAGTACATGAAACTGAAGCAAGTATTTATATGTTGTTAGTTTGCACTGTTTCTAATAGAAACAAAAATTGAAACTGGAACTAATTTTTTGTTACAACTATCAACAATACACACACACACACACACACACATATATATATATATATATATATATATATATATATATTATATTTTTTTTCTAATTTTATTTTATTATATATATTTTAGATTTTTTTCTACTTTTATTTTATTATATATATATTGTTTTAATTTTGTTTTTATATAATATATTAAAAATAAATAATATCTTGAAATAAATTAAATTAAAAATATAATTAATCTTTTAACAAAAATATTAAGTTTCAGTATATATTTGTTCGTTGAGATTCTTAAATTTGAGTAGAACACTTTGATATGATCTAGATAGAATGCATCATTCAATTCCACAAACGTAGACACCAAGGGTTACCAATTTTGCTAAACTTTTGCAAGAAGACATTTTTATGATTTGGATATTGAAAAACAACATTTGCATTTATTGGCCATATCATGCTGTATATGCTAAAATGCAAGGGCATTGATTCACCTCTTCCTCATGGTATCTTGATAACTAGAATCATGCAATATGGTGGAGTAGAGCTTTATGCTAAGGCAAACCCAATAATGGGTCTAGATATCATTTCACAACAAATTCTTAGAAAAAGCTAAATATAATTAATGTTAATGGTGCATGGCAACATCATCATGGAAATGAGGTTAATTCACCTTAAGAAGACCACAAAATCCATTGTCTGAAGTGACTATAAATAATGAATTTCAAAGTCAAATATAGGATGGAGTGCAACACTTGCAAGGACATGTTGATGTTATTGAAGAAAAATTTAGCAATTTTACCATTTATATAAACCGACAAATGAAAGAAGTCAATTTCAATGTCAACCAAAATTTTCACAAATTAGAGGATCAACATGACTCTAATGACAAACTTTTATATCGGGTAATGTATTGTGTATTTCATTTCATGTACTTTAATTATATTTCATTTTGTAATACTTGTTAACACATTTTTACTATTAGTTTGACTTATGTGTGTAGGAAACACAAATGGATTCAAGAATAACTGAATTAGTAGAGGAAGCAAATGGCCTAACACAAAGGATGTATGTCATTATTGACCTTCAGCTTTTGAACGTTGATTCATCCTCATGGAACAACATAACAACATCATTAGTGGTACATAATCTTAATATACCACATTACAAATTTTAGACTTATAAGCAACAATGAATATTTCATATGACGACTTATTTAGAAAGTACCATGACTTTCTTTCTTCACACCCGTCTCATATTAGACGCCTTATGGGGATGTCAACACATCGTCGTTGGAATAGGTTGCAAACTTATATGAATAAAACGACATGAATAGGGATGATGACAACAAATATTTTATGTTTTTCTTATTATTTTTTGTTGACTTTATTAATTCTATGTTCCTTGTGTTTTTTCAAAAGACAATTTCTTAATGACTATTACAATCACTTCAATTTTATGATTTTCTCTTATTAGGGAAACAAAATAATAAAAATTATTTATAATATGTATATATTAGACAATGTAATTTTTGGACATAATTTAGTGCATTGAAATATTGTTTAAATTTATTTTAATCATGTTTAATGTATCTAAAACTAGTATGTTTCTTTTAAGGAATTCAAAGATGATTTTAGAGTGGATTAGGGAGTGAAATTTGTGAAAGTTTGTTTGTAAAAGTTTGTGATTAGATTGACTGATGTGACATATTAAAAAAAATTAATAAATAAAAAGTTTGATTACCAAAATATCCCTATTGTTATACATAATATAAAATTATATATAAATAATTTAGAATTATTTTTATAAATTTTATTGAATGATTGAAATTATAAAAAAATTATTTATAAAAAATAAATAATACAATATATTTTGTATGGAAATAAATTTAATATGTAAGGTTAAAATTAATTTATTTACATGAAGGTTTTTTATTTTTAATAGTAATTTTAGAAGTAATAAATTTTTATTATAACCATAATGAATTATTATTTGCATTATTCATTTTGATTATGTTGTTTTTTCATAATAAGGAGTATGAATATAGGTGAAGGGGTAATTTGGTAAATCTGACAATGTCACCATCTAATCTCACCCTGGATAATGAAATTGGATTTCCAGTAAATCTCCTAATCATCTCCTCCCATCATATTGTATCACTTTCAGAAAAAATACACTACTCACTCATTATTCATCGCTTCCTAATTTTTATGAATAGTACATCCACCTAAAAGAATACTGTGTTAGTATAGATAGATTTATTTATGCAAAGCTTTTAATACAATCCATTAAAATATTAATATATTATTATACAACTTTTATTATAAACAACTAAATTGTTAATATAAAATCGTTATAAACCTTTTAATATAACTTTAATTGTTAATATAAAATCGTTATAAACCTTTTAATATAACTTTAAAAGTAATTAACATTTTAATAAAGATCACTATAGATAATTTAGTATAACTTATAAAAATTAAACTTTTGATATAAATTGTGTTAAAAAATAATTATTCAAACCTTGAAATAATCAATAAATTCTTAATTTTGAGTGCTAACCAAACTGAAACTGATGAGATAATATAAAATTAAAATCCTCTATTTTTAAGTAATTATTCTCATAAATTTTTACAGTATCAGGTTTTTTTAATATTTTATTTTTAAATAACAATTTTATCATACTAGCGTACGACGTATACGGATATTTTCAATATACGTGATATTATATTAATAGGTGAGGATAATGTAATATTATTAAGTTAATATATAAAATAAAATTATATTTATTAAAAATAAAATAAAATAAAATATATAAAAAAAATAAGAGAATAATTATTGATAAATAAAGATAAAAAAAAGAACAGAAATAGACGATTTTATAAAATATTTTGTAAAAGTAACGGTCAATTTTAAAAAAATTAATTATATTTTAAAGGATAAAATTAGTATTTTAAAATATGGAAAAAAAAATTCTCTTTATATATTTTTATAAATAATATTTTAAATTAGTCATACTAATAAATTATTCACTAAAATTTCTCGTGCACATGCTTTTAGAATGTTCTAACCTTTATTTGTCTCTACAGACAAGAGAAGAGAAGGAAAGGAGAAACATAAAAAGATAGCTCCTAACTTCATTTATGTGTAACGGATGAGAGACGAGTCATGACTATTTTTGAAAAAAAGAAGAGATGAATAGAAATATACATGACCAATATTATATTATGTCATAAATATTTAGATTTTTTAATATAATAATAAATATAAACAATTAAAAATTAAATTAACTATTAATAAACAAATATATTTAACTTTTTGCTCATTTTTATTTTCTATTACCTAATTTAAATAATTTTCCGTCTTGCTTATTTTTATTTTTTTTCTTCTCTTTTATTTACTTTTTCCGCCTTTTCAATATCGATCAGTTCAAATAAAGTGTGTATGATTGTCCAGACAGATTAGTAACATAATTAAGGTCATGGGTTGATTTAGACAAAATGATCACATAACCTTATTAAAGGAAATCTAGAATTAGGTTTGATGTTTGCATTCAAAAATTTGTACAAAACTCATCATGTAAACAGTAAAAGTTAGTTTAAATTGAGTTTAATGAAATCATAAAAAGTCATCTTAATCTAAATGTGTGGGGGTTGGAGAAGATGATTTAATGGTCACATCCAATTAACACTTATACCCACAATCCTTGAGACAGTGATATCCATCAAATTTAAGACCCTTTAAAAGATTTTTTTAACTGAAATACATAAAAGTAACTTTTGCAGTGATAATTGTTTAATTGGAAGACCTTTTGCCCGGAGTGGGTAGCGATTGGACAAAGCTTTCAAAATCCGTTGCTGTTGTCTTTTATATTCCCAAACGGCCGACCCAAATCCTTTTCCGCGAACGTCAAGCCAACGTGTTCCTCTATTGCTCATCATCACACATTATTCCATTGCTCAGATTCATAAAAGAACAATTGTCTTTCTGCTTCTTCACTTGTCAAACTCTTCTTGAACTTGACTTATAACATCTGGGAACCTTGCACTCTGTTTCCTTAAAATGATACTGTTTCTATTCATGATGCTATAGTTTTTTATGAAAGTTGGTGATCATAGCAGTAAAAATCTTTCCATAAAAGTTCCTTCAAATTTTGTCCAACCGTGCTTTCTTGTTTCAGAGGGTTATATAGTTGTAATACGAGTGAAGAAGTTTCTTGTTGGGGTAGCTGCAAACTAGGATGTCTTTTACAGCTTCAACGTGGTTCACGTCCCTCTCGTGTTCATTGAATGCAACTCCAAATCTGCCTCACTGGCTGAGATTCATTTTCCTCTCTCCATGCCCTCAGAGAGCTCTTTTGTCTGGTGTTGACATTCTGCTTCTGTTCACCCTCTTTGTGTTTGCGCTTCGAAAGCTCTATTCTAGCTTCACTTCCAATGCCAACGCTGACTCACACCTTGATAAACCACTTATCAGAAACAACAGAGTTTCTGTCAGGACAACGGCATGGTTTAAGCTAACTCTAACTGCAACCGCCATTTTGACGATATTGTACACGGTGGCCTGCATTCTAGTGTTTGTTAGTTCCACCAACCAGCCCTGGAAGCAAACTGATGGCTTGTTTTGGTTACTTCAGGCCATAACACAACTAGTCCTTGTAGTCTTGATCGTCCTCGAGAAAAGATTTGAAACCTTTGCTCACCCTTTGTCTCTCAGAATATACTGGATTGCGAATTTCACTGTGGTTTCTCTGGTAACTGCTTCTGGGATCATACGTTTGGTCTCAGTGGGAGTGGAAGATGGGAAATACTTCAGCTTCATGGTTGATGATACGGTTTCTTTCATTTCTTTACCCTTGTCACTTTTTCTGCTCTGTGTTGCGGTTAAAGGATTCACCGGGATTGTGTCTGGCGAAGAAACAGAATCCCTTATTGACGAGGAAACAAAACTAAATGAGAAATCCAACGTTACTGGCTTTGCTTCAGCATCTGCAGTATCCAAGGCCTTCTGGATTTGGATAAACCCGTTGTTGAGTAAAGGGTACAACTCACCGTTGAAGATTGATGAAATTCCATCCCTTTCACCTCAGCATCGAGCTGAGAGGATGTCCGTTATCTTTGAATCAAAGTGGCCTAAACTAGATGAGAGGTCAAAGCACCCGGTTCGAACAACGTTGCTTCGGTGTTTCTGGAGGGAGATAGCCTTCACAGGCTTCCTTGCTGTTATTAACCTATCCGTGATGTTCGTAGGCCCAGTTCTCATTCAAAGTTTTGTTGATTTTACTGCAGGGAAACATAGCTCTGTGTATGAAGGTACTGCCTCGTGTTAGTTCTCCTGTGCGCCAAATTTGTAGAAGTTTTGACCACTCACCACTTCACCTTCAACTCTCAGAAGCTTGGGATGCTTGTAAGATGCACCTCATCACTTCTCTGTACAAGAAGGGGCTCAGGCTATCGGGTTCCGCAAGGCAGGATCATGGTGTTGGGCCTATTGTCAATTACATTGCTGTTGATACTCAACAACTCTCTGATATGACGATCCAGTTACATGCTGTGTGGATGATGCCATTTCAAGTTGGCATTGGTTTGGTTTTGCTGTACAATTGTCTGGGAGCCTCAGTGGTTACGGCTATGGTTGGACTTCTTGGTGTCATTGCATTTGCTGTGGTGGCTAACAGAAGGAACAAGCGTTACCAGTTTAATGCAATGACGTGTCGCGATTCAAGGATGAAGGCAGTGAATGAGTTGCTTAATTACATGCGTGTCATCAAGTTCCAAGCATGGGAAGAGCATTTCAATGGGAGAATTTTTGATTTCCGCAAGTCTGAGATTGACTGGGTTTCCAAGTTAATGCACTCAATCTGTAGCATTTTTATTGTGTTGTGGAGCACCCCATTGTTGATATCGACTCTCACGTTTGGTACTGCGCTTTTGCTTGGAGTTCGACTTGATGCAGGCACGGTTTTCACCACCACAAGTGTATTTAAGATCCTGCAGGAACCTATTATATCCTTTCCTCAGAGTATGATATCTCTTTCACAATCGCTGGTATCACTTGGGCGGTTAGATGGGTACATGTCTAGCACGGAATTGCCGGATGATTCGGTTGAGAGAGAGGAGGGGTGTGGTGGACGCATTGCTGTGCAGGTCAGAGACGGAACCTTTAACTGGGATGATGATGGCCCGCTTCAAGACTTGAAAAACATTAATTTGGAGATTAATAAGGGGGAGCTTACAGCAATTGTTGGGACTGTGGGGTCGGGGAAATCTTCACTCCTTGCTTCAATTCTTGGTGAGATGCACAAAAATTCTGGGAAGGTATGTACTTATTTCTTGTTTAGAAATGAGGACTTTATTTTCTGTACCATGCAGTCACTAATATGTGCGGTGGTGTTCGATTCTGACTGTATGTTTTTGTGGAAGATTCAAGTTTGTGGGAGTACTGCTTATGTTGCACAAACATCTTGGATTCAAAATGGGACGATTGAGGAAAACATTCTCTTTGGATTACCAATGAACAGGCAGAAGTACAATGAAGTGGTCAGAGTTTGTAGCTTGGAGAAAGACTTGGAAATGATGGAGCATGGTGACCAGACAGAGATTGGAGAGCGTGGCATCAACCTAAGTGGGGGTCAGAAGCAGCGCATACAGCTTGCCAGGGCTGTATATCAAGATTCTGATATATATCTTCTTGATGATGTTTTCAGTGCTGTAGATGCATATACTGGCACTGAAATATTCAAGGTCATTATCTGATATCTTTCTATTTCCTACTCTTAGCATTCTATAAGTTAGACTAATTCATGTTTTTTGGACCACTGGTTAGTTCAAGTTTCTTGCTAGTATAGCCGTATTTTAAATTAGAGTAATTCTATGCAGGAATGTGTGAGGGGATCTCTTAAAGGCAAGACCATTATTCTTGTAACACACCAAGTAGACTTCTTACAAAATGTGGATCTTATAGTGGCAAGTCCTTTTTATGATCTTTTGTTGTTTTGTCTAAGTCAATCTGCAATCGAACTTGGTGACTGATTCTAAATTTCTAATACACATGTTTGTTTGGTGAAAAGGTGATGAGGGATGGAACGATAGTACAATCAGGGAAGTACAATGATCTACTTGCTTGTGGAATGGATTTTAGTGCTCTTGTTGCAGCACATGAGACATCTATGAAACTTGTGGAGCAAGGTGTGGTCGTGCCTGGGGAAAATCTGAACCAACAAATGAAATCACCGAAGGCAGCTTCTAATAACAGAGAATGGTGAAAGCAATCCTCTTGATGAGCCCAGATCTGACCATGAAGGTTCTAAACTCATCAAAGAAGAGGAAAGAGAAATTGGGAATGTTAGCTTTCATATCTAGAAACTTTACTGCACTGAGGCTTTTGGGTGGTGGGGCATTGGAGGAGTAATCTTTCTTTCTGTGTTGTGGCAAGCTTCTACGATAGCGAGTGATTATTGGCTGGCTTATGAAACATCAGAAGAGCGTGCACAGTTCTTCAATCCTTCTGTGTTTATTTCTATCTACGCCATTATTGTTGTAGTTTCAGTTCTTTTGATTGTGCTAAGATCCTACTCTTTCATGATCCTGGGGTTAAAGATAGCACATATATTCTTCTCTCAAATCCTCCACAGCATCTTGCATGCCCCCATGTCTCTCTTTGACACCACTCCATCCGGGAGAATTCTAAGCAGAGTAAGAATTCGAAGGCTCATAGTATGCTATTCTAAATGTCACATATGTATAATGACTTCCATTGACTTAAACTTTGACAGGTATCCATGGATCAGACCAATGTTGATGTCGTTATCCCCTTGTTCCTCAATTTTGTGGTAACCATGTACATTACAGTGATCAGCATCTTCATAATCACATGTCAAAATTCTTGGCCAACAGCTTTCTTGTTAATTCCTCTTGCTTGGTTAAACGTTTGGTACCGGGTATGTGCGCGGTGGTTTCAATTAGTCCAATGTATTGCTGTCATTTTAATATTTAAAGAATGATGATGTTAGATTATCAATCATTGTCTATATTCTAAACTTTGTGGCAGGAAAGAAAACTAAACGTGCTTACTATTAATGAGTTCTCAATTTGACTATTGAAGTAATTGAACAGCCGTGGTAAAATCACAGGAATTGCTCACAGCTAAATATATCTCATGCAGTATATGTCAACAATTCATGTGTTTGATTTTTCAATTTTGGGTTTTGCAGGGTTATTTTCTTGCTTCGTCTCGTGAGTTAACTCGTCTGGATTCAATTACAAAAGCACCTGTCATTCACCATTTCTCTTAAAGCATTTCGGGGGTCATGACAATCCGCACATTCAGAAAGCAGAAGGAGTTTTGCGTAGAAAACATTAAACGAGTAAATTCTAATTTGCGAATGGATTTCCACAACTTCAGTTCCAATGCGTGGTTAGGTTTCCGCTTAGAATTGCTTGGAAGCATAGTGTTTTGCTTCTCCTCCATGTTCATGATCATGTTACCCAGCAATATCATAAAGCCAGGTAAGCAAACTCACTAGAAAATGATTTGTAAATTATTTACCTTATTTTGTCAATGATCCTTCACATTACATTACATCTGGTTTAATCTTTTAAAGTGGTCCTCAGCGGTTTTGTTTCTGTCAATATCATCATAACTGAGAGTCCTTCGAACAAGTATTTGTTCCATACAAAATTCTACGAAAAACTCATAATAGCTGGACCAGGTTCATAGTGTAATTTTTACACAAGGATAGAGCAAACGTGGAGTTACAAAGTGGGAGTAGATGAAAGTGTTAATCTTTTCATTTATTTGGAAACAGTGTAGTGGATTTGGTTACAAGTAAATTAAGGAAAATAACAAAATCACTATCTGCATAGGACAGAAACACATAAAACAAAATTATATGAAGAAAACATTTAAGTTGCAACTTTTCTTAAAGAAAAAGAATTCCACCTGTTACCCGACAATGAGAATTTGGCCGTCACCCTATCCCACTTCCATACCTTGCTCAAGTTGTCTTCTAATTTCAAATTATTTAGTATATTTAGTAATTACAACATACCCTTGTATCACGTCTCTAGCAGCATACTCTATTGGTGCAAAATGTCCAAGAGGTAAGACAAAATATAGAGACAAGATGATTTCAAGATGGTGCAATAGTTGAATAAATTCAACTATTCTTACATGCATTGTCTTTCGTATTTACATGTGTTGAAAAGAAAAGCAATGGTATTGCAGTCAAAATTTTATCGTGATAAACAAGTGATTGGGATGTTGTGATTGATGCAGAGAATGTTGGTTTGTCGCTCTCATATGGGTTATCTTAAACGCCATGATGTTCTGGGCCATATACACTAGCTGTTCCATTGAAAACAAATTGGTATCTGTTGAGAGGATCAAACAATTCACAAATATTCCATCGGAAGCAACATGGAGAAATAAGGATCGTTTGCCTCCTGCAAATTGGCCGGGTCATGGCAACGTTGATATCAAAGATTTGCAGGTATCCAGAAAAAACCAAATTGATTATCATTATTTCTTGTGGTAAATGTATCCTAGTTTATTAGAGTGTTTCATTTTAAAATTTTATCATTGAGACTGTTGTTAAGCACGAAAGCAGAGTTTTATTAAGTTTGCAGGTGCTGATGTTAAATGACAGAAATTCTAAAATCTTATAACTGGTTAACAAATAAGATATGTATTTTTATTTAGTACATTACTTCATTAATGATTATTATTAAAACATTTTAAAAACAAATACTTGGTAAAAACACTTCTGTTGTTGTTGTAACAAGCTTTGATCAACAAATTGTTTCAGTAAGATAATCACTTAAACTTGTGGCAAACAGGTTAGATATCGTCCAAACACCCCTTTGGTTCTGAAAGGCATCACCTTAAGGATCAATGGAGGGGAAAAAGTTGGTGTTGTTGGTCGAACAGGTAGTGGAAA
>Ga0214543_1013045_pt1 | contig 10669 bp, 4 predicted proteins | sample CNSS2metaG_FD_160094 | JGI IMG/M metagenome (GOLD analysis project Ga0214543, IMG submission 160094) | Root nodule microbial communities from cowpea collected in UCLA plant growth center, Los Angeles, California, USA - CNSS2 | ecosystem: Host-associated > Plants > Roots > Nodule | place: USA...
CTCACACTTATAATATATATATATATATATATATATATATATATATATATATATATATATATATATATATATAGGTTATGGTTATAATCATTGAGAAATTGTGGTTCCATATAGTTATATGACATTAGTCTTACACATATAAAAGATAGTTGACACCACTTTAACCTAAAACCTTAAGACAATGATGTTATGAGTATTTATTCTTATATAATGTTTAACTTTGTCTATTTCATCCCATGTGAGACTTTAACTTTGTCTATTCTATCCAATGTGGGACTTTGACTCATACTTGGACTATTCCCAACATGAACAATACTATTTATACTATACTATCTAGATGGGCCTAGACTGTTGAGTCTGAAATATACACGACTATGTCGTTTTAAGTTTTGTTTAATGTACTTACTTGTCCTTAATTGTTGTGAAAAGTTCTTTTGCCTAGGTGGATCTCTACTACAACGTGAAATATTTGTTTGGCCTTTTATCTATGTCAAGATGTCCTCTATCCTTAAGTTGTTGGGACAATCTCGACCCTATATACATACATAAAATTACTTCTATATTGTAATATAAAATAAATAGAATAAAATGGACAATTTTATTAATATTTTTTGAAGTTAAATAATTTATTGCATTTCCTAGTTTATCTAAAATAAAATTAAATTATAATTAAGACTGAACAAAACATAATTTAATTACAATGTGGACAATATATACGCGTCATATGTCCATTTCTTTCTAAAGTTAAAAGTTAAACATAATCAAAGTTCAACTATATACCAATTCCAATTTTATATTATAATTTAGGAATAATATCATATTTAACCTAAAAATAATTCTTGAAATTAGAAAAATACTACTAAACATTAAAAAAAATCATATAAGGAACACATGAAGAAAAAGAAACCGGAAAAACTAAAAAAATATATAAAAAAATATATATATATATATATATATATATATATATATGTATGTATATATATATATATTCTCTCTATTTAAAAATAATTGAATTTGTTTAAAAGACATAATTGTTAAAAAGAAAAAATGAGTCATAGTTAAAATATGATTATAAAAACATATCAAATAATTTCCATACTAAAATAAAGAACACACAAATTATTAAGAATATTAAGGAAAAGATAATATATAACTATTCAAATTCTTATATTATAAAAGAATATCAAATAAAATTTAATGTTCTCAAAATAATTTCCATACTAAAATAAAAGAACACACAATTATTAAGTATAATAACTTAAGAACAAGATATTATATAACTATTCAAATTCTTATATTTTAAACATTCATTATATATATATATATATCTATATATATATATATATATATATATATATATATATATATATATATATATATATATATATATATATATATATATATAATTTTGTACGTGAAACTATAAATACTCGGATATTAGAAATACTCTATTATGAAATCAATATTTCTAAGTAGTATGAAAGAGTGATTTTTTTTTACTTAAAGGAATGGAACAGGAGAAATGAGATATAAGTAAAAAGAATAAGTATATGTTTGATTTTCTTTTTCTCTAGAAACAGCTGTATTTCATCTGTTCTCCTTCTTTAATTTTATGTTTTGATATTTATTAGAATTAAATGTTTAATTATCATTACATTGATGTACTGAATTCTGACAAATTTGTGGAAGCCATCACACCTTCTTGCCCCTATAATACTCCGTTAGTGCATGAAGAGACCCCTCTAGGCACCACACCACCAAAAAAAATTAAAGGATTCAAGTTTCCTAAATTTTTAAATCATATACAGACAAATATAATGTGGAATGAACACTTATAGTTCACCAGGGTAATGGTAATCAGTCACCTTAAATAGTGTTTAAGGTATAATTAATAATTTTTAATTTTATTATCATTATTGAAAAAATTTATATTACATAGAATTTTTTCTTATAAATTTGTTAAAAAAGTTTAAGAAAATATTTTTTCCTGTTTTTTTTTTCTAAAAATATTAATTGACAGGTAATTTCACTAGTGTAATTTGTTGGTTTTACATCGCCTTATAGGCTTCGATTATTGCAGAACCGGAGCCTATAAGGACGCAGTGACATCTTTGCAATTTTTCAAACTTGTTTGTCTCGGGTCAAAAGTCAACCGAAGCCTATAGGCGCTTTTCTACCTCGATCAAAAGGCAAGCGAAGCCTATAAGGCATCAGAGTTCCTCAAAATTTAAAAAATGTCATTGGCAGCAGAGTTTGTGGCCTTGGGTGGAATCAGACCGAGACAGTATGCACTTTAGGCCTCAGTTATTAATTGAACTAAGGCCATATATCTTATTTAGGTCCCCAAATTGTGAATTGCAACACTGTTCCTCTTCATCTCCAAATCAAACATCTACTGTTCGATTCAGAGCCGCCATAGTGTATTGCGCGTTTCGCTCATTGTAGGTGCTTTGTGGCGCGATTAGGGTTTCTATGAGCATCGAGATGATGTTTCAAGGTGCAAGTGATTTCAATGGTAGTTCGCGGTGAGGCTGAACTCGCGATGCAGGCGTTGACACGTTCGTTCTCGCGACGACGATTTCCAATATGCTCGTGTTGTAGAGGTGGTGTGTCGTGACATTTGCGTCTACAATGGAGGTCTGTTGTCGTTCGTGTTCTACTGAAAGTTGGTTGATTCCATGGTGGTTGAATGGACTGGTGCGAGGCTGCGGTGGTCGACAAATCTGTATGTGGCGGCAGCGTAAAGAAGATGGTCGCTAGGGTTCGAAAACTGCATATTGTGCTTTGGCTTCGGTTCGCACACCTGAGGTCAAAAGTCATGTCCTTTTGACCTCGCCCTGATATGCCTCAATTCTAGAACCGGGGCAAAATACCAAAAACAACTGGTGCCAAAAATCCTTACTACACTAGTGTTCCTTCGCGAGTAATTATCTTTTACAAAATTATAAGATTCGTAAGTATTTTCTACAAAATTTGTTGTGAAAAGTGTTTTATACAAAATGTTTTGCAAAAAAATTGGTAGCAATTGCTTACAATTTTTTTATAACAAAATTTGTAAGTATGTTTTACAAAAAAAAATTCAAAACAAAATTTGTAGAAAATATGAGTTTTTTTAGTAGTGTATTATTTGAAATAATTAACTTCAATAATTAAAATAGGATATTATTTAAGGTATAAATAATGATCTTTGATTTTACTACATTTATGTTGAAATCTGAAATAATTAACTCCATTAATTAAAATAATATCTGGAGATAAATTCATATCATAGATTATCTAAAGACAAATATACTATTTTTATCTTTTATTCCTACAATCGTTTTCTAAACACAAAATAAACATCTTAGAATCTATAAGGTCTTGACCAAGAAACAATAAAAAACATCTTTGTGACCCTCGAAGATTGTCCCTCAGTGAAAACTTGAAATGTGAAGGTTTAAAATATGAAAACTTGAAATGTTTGAAAGATACTATTTTTAATTTTTAGAAAAAAAAAAGAATTTTTTTGAAATTTATAGACTTTTTCAAATTCTTCTATAATGAAAATATTGCATTTTTTTATGAAAAAAAATGTCCTCTTTTTTCATATTGCCTTTTGTCATTCTTTCAAATTATTTTTTCTTATTTGTTTTAAATACACCTAAACGATGCATTTATCGAATAAATTTTGATGTGTTTCAAATAAATTATCAATTATAACTATATAACACTTATAAATATTTTTATATTTTAAATAAAATAAAATTATATTAATAATTATCGATGTCAAAATTCATACATATCACAGTTAATTATAAACTTGTTAATGTAAAACTGCATTATTAATTATTTTTTACTTGACACCGGTCAGGAAGCAAGATTTATAGTCCTCTCTATATCATTAGCATGGTTAGACATCATTAAGATCTGGATATTTCTTCCTGCATACCATATTTTCTTCTTGTACCCTATATATGTCTACGAAAATGACATAAATACCCTACATTAACAAATGATTTAAAACCCTAATGTTTCCTCTTGGTTCACGAGGGTCACACCTCCATATAAGTTATAATGTCAGAAACATTTCTTCCACCATTTCTTTGTCTAGACTTAGATCTCTTCCTAGTGTTATTCTCATTCTTAGACATTGTACCCTATTTCTTAAGAATAGAGTTCTCTCTTCCCTACATCAAGATTTGCTTGAAATAGTGATGCATTTTTGGTAATGAGAATAACAACAATGATTATCCTCATATATGATTTATCTGATTACTTTTTCATTACTTATATAGTATGAGTATGTCTATTTCATATATAAATTATTGTCCAAGGAATTTGTCATGTAGAAATTCTCAAACTCCATTCATAGTCATACTACAATCTTTTTTTTCTTCTTAACTTGCTTCAACATTTTATTACATTGAATTTTCTCTAACAACGTTTTTTTTCTTATTATTCTTTTCGATAATGAAAACGTAATTTAGATTCAACTTTTAAAGTATTCGAAAGTTATTAATATTTTAGTGGTTATGATACATCAATATTTTAATTTGAATCATATATTCGTATTCAACATGTACTTATGTTTGATATTTTAGTAATACTTATCAATCAAGTATTTAATCTATAAAATAGTAATATTTTTACGATAACAATTATTTATATTTTTTATGTTAATAATTTTAATATATATGATTTTAATTTGGGTTTACACAATAAAAATCATATATTTATCCTGTTTTAAAAAATATTTGTAAACTTTTTTAACGTACATATATCATATCCTATTATTTTTATATTTTTAAAATAAATATCGGTGTATCAAATACATTTTCTATTATCTTAATTTAATGATAAAACTAGAAAAGAATGTGAAATCAGCTTAAAAAAAACTTTTAAAGTCTTCGAGATGCTTCTTTAACCGTCACACTGAAAAAATCATCCATTCTGGTAAAGTTCTCGACCTTATACTTCAGCGAAGTCATAATTGAGTGCAGTCCATGTTTAACACACTAGTTTTATTTGGAATCCACGTTAAGTTCACTGGATACTAAGATGTCTTTGCAAACACCAAAGTAAAAAAGAAAGAATAAAAAAACACAGAAATTCCTCTCCCTCAAATCGAAAGTTTCTCCAAATTAACAGTAAAATATTTGCATAACAACCCTTGTCACTTAACAACCCACTACACTTAATTGCAAAACTACGTCTACACACAAAGTCTCTATTCATACAAATAGTCATACCTCTCCATGAATCACATCAAGTATCATACAATAGAAACGTAACATTTTCAAACAAGTACAAAACATACAGATAATGATGCAACCTACCATAGAAGACAACACTTCTCCAAACTACTACAGAGAGTGTTCTTCACTTCACCACAGTCAAAGATAACCCAATCTAGGTTGAACCGATAAAATAACATTATCACGTGCTAAAGTAGGGGCTTAATGAAGACATTTATTGATAACAAAGGATTGCGGAGATTTACATTGTCCAAACACTCGAGACATTAACATAAACTTTGCAATACACCCATATAAACTCACAAGTTAACATCAGATCACAATATCCAATTAATTTTGTTGTAACAGTGGGAAATCTCTCTTTTACTTCCAGTCAAGCATGTCCAATAGCCACAAGACTTCTTCCTTAGAATTTGCCACATCACAGAAATCCATCTGGATCCCAAATACATCCATAAGATCTTCTTTTTTATCTTCCATGAATAGCAAAGATATCCACGCACGGATGCCAGTCAAAAATGGGTAGTCAGGGGCTATGTCTAGGTAATCAAAAGCCAACGCTCTATATGATGAGCGATCAATGTAATCAAACATGGATTTATTTATTATGCGAGCAAACTTATTTGAATCCTTCTTCCCAACCATGACAGAGACACTAACATTCTGATTTTGTCCACAAGGGATAGTAAACCTGGGTTCCACAGGAAAAGTCATCTTGTATTCCGAACCTTCCAGGTGATATTTGAGCATTTCACAAACCCCAGATGCAGGAATTTTAAAACCTGCTTGAAGTACAGAACCAGGCACCACTTCTGAGAAGAGTAATATGTTTTCAGCCCAAATGTCAATGAAAAAATCCAAATCATCAAATGAGATTCTTGGAGGGAGAAGAATTCTACGATGCTGACGTTTATAAAAGGTTCTGTACAAGTTGTAGTAGGTTAAAGTTGAAGGATTAGGTCGCTTGCAGATTGAAGGCCATCTCTTGGCACACAGACATTTCCAAAAGAAATCATCTCCAGCTATGTCTTTCCACAGCTTACAAACAGCCATGCAAGAAGCAAGATCAACGCCCTCCAGGAAAGGGAAAACAACCTTCAGAACTTCTTCAGATGCCATTGTTGATCATATACTGCAATAAAAAAATCAAAACGTAAATACCACTAGGATTCCAAGAAAATGGAAGTGCTGATATGAGGAATAAATTATCCAAGGCCTTTCAAGAGCAAGACTCAACATAAACACTTTACTAAGAAAACATAATTCCCACATCAAATAAAACACGTAATAATTAATGATTGACAGCACATTGAAATGCATAAAAAATTCATGTTGTTTTCCAAATAGAGTTACTATAAACAGAGAAAATTATCCATTTGATAAATTCAGAAAACTTTGAAAAGAAAAATACAGTGGCGCGAGGACCAAACCTCCACCAAAACAGTGATGTATACGCATAGTTGATACAATTCTTTCTTAATGCAATTTAAGTTGAAAATTTTGAATTTTAAGCATGCTCCATTTCATCACACTGCACCACAAGCATACTAAATATCATTCAATCAATCCATAAAAGAATACCCTCTTTCTTTCAAAATTCCAAAGGAAGAGTCTGCCATATTAGAAAGAAGAAATTATGAACTGTTTGAAGTGAATGCTGGTTCATCTAATCTACAGGGTAAGTCCCCGACTTAAAGACAAACAATGTGACGGTTTTTAAAACATTGAATATAATGAGGCAAATTGTAGGATTTTAAAACTAACTCAACAGTTTTTGACAATCTCATTTCGCCATATTGATGAAAAATCTGTATACTGGATAATTTAAGGACTCAAATAGCATTACTTCCTATCACCATAAAAGAAAAGGAAAATAAAAAGAATTGGATGCTTACTATATAAAGGTTCATGTTTTGGCTATCCCCATCCTCACAAACTTCACGTTAATGAAAGAATAAAATGAACAAGGAAATAGATACAGAATTTTTAGCTTAAGCATACAAGAGGACAAACAATAATTACACTGCTCTTGCAACATCCATCATAAAAGTCTAATAAATGACAGCTATTTAATCCTCGAAAAATAATCTGCAACCAATAATCAATGTGAAGTAAATTTAGATTAAAATTCTAAATTGATCATACAGGCAAAAAGTTTCTAAGGACTTCATTAGTCTGCAGATTTTTACAACCAAATTTGTATCTCAAAGAACTAAAACATCACATTCGTTGTCGTGAAAAACTAAAGTCAGAGAATAAAAGGATGAGTTTGGTTACTATTTCATATCTTTGAGAGACTAGCTTGTTGAACAATACAGTTAAAGGAGTAAAATGGCAACAAGTAGCATTTGAACCATCAATTTACACAGAATCTATTTTCCGCCATTTCGTATTTGGTAATGTAGCAAAGTTTACTTTCGTTGCTGATGTTTCACCTTAACACTTTAAGGATAATCAGCAGATCACACCACTAGAAACCCTAAAACTCAAATCCATCAACATACAACAACAATAACCATGCCTCAATATCTTAGTTTTACAAGAACCAAAGAAAGATAAAGCCTTTTACACTCCATATCAACAACTTCAACCAACACCATCAGTAACAAGAAATGGGCCGGGGCGGGGGGGAAGGTGCATGAACATCATGACATGATTCATGATCACGACAATGTTGCGAAAGAGAAAGACACAGAAAAAACCCAAACTGAACTAACATAAATGTGAAGAGCCCCGAATTTGTTAAGAGTGATGAAACGAAATTACTGTGCAGGAAGAAGGGAGACAATGAAGCTAAGGACAAAACTACATGAGTAGAAGTGACCAAACAGGTTGGGACATGCCTTAGTAACAAATGGAACGTGGGGAACTACTTATTTATTTTGGTTCATTCGTCATACACCAAAAAAATGAAATAAAGTTGCAATAACATCGTTTAACACCGAACATATGAAAAATAAAATAAAATAGTTGAAATTGACAAATTCGAAATAACAGTACCCTAGCACTCTACAAAGCATGCCTCCAGCGATGAGATGATGAGCTAGAAGGAAAAATGAAGAACAACCGATTGATAAAGGAAACTATTAGAATAATGCAAAATCATGCAAACGATGATGAAAAACCTAAAAATTGAACATGAAATACAGAAGCATGACACCAAGAAGAGGGAGTTGCCTGCGTCAGTTTAGAGGGATAGTGGCGCGTGACGCACCGCGAAGGAGGAGTGGTGAGGGAAGTAGATCTGATCCCGGAAGGGTAGAAGGAAGGGAAGGAAAGAGAAGAGAGGGTGGGAGGAGTGGAAAGCGAGAGCTTAGAAGAAAAAAATAAAAAACTTGGGAAAGTGTGAAAATGATAGAGGCGATGGCCCAAACCCTCCTGATCCATTCAAACTGGGCTTCACCCAAAAATTGATACGGGCTTCTTCCTGCACTCCAAATCATTTCTCCTCTACCTTCAAAACTTCTTTTATTTCTAATTTTGCCTAAAGTTAAAGTTAAATGAATGAAGAAAGAGAAAAAACAGTAAAAGAATCCGTTTCACAATTTCCAGACACGGATTTTGAGATCCAATTCGGTATTCATTTTGTGTTTTTTTTAATATTCTATTTTATTTTATTTCAGTTTTAATATTTATTTTCTTGACTTCATGGTTAAGAGAGTGATATATATATATATATATATATATTATTTTTTAATTTAAAGTTGAACTTATTTTAAATTTTTATTTAATTTATTTTTTAATTAATTATATAAAAGAAAAATTGTAAAACAAATTAAATTAAAAATTATTTAAGCTGTAAATTAAAAAATTATTCATTGTATTATAACTATTTTTAATTTATTTAAAGTATATATTTTTTAAATTTTAAAAACAAAATTCGTGATTCGTTTCAGAAAAGTATGAACTGGATCTCGAAATCCGTTTCATAAAATAACATGAAAATTTATGAAACGAATTTTGAAATCCGTTTCATAATTTTTTGAAACTAATTACGAATTCCATTTCTGGAAAAAAGTTTAAAATTTGTGAAATGGAATTCGTGATCCCTTTCAGAACAATATGAAACGGATCCCAAAAGCCGTTTCATAAAAAAAAAATGGAAACTTCTGAAATGAATTTCGAGATTGGTTTCATACTTTTCTGAAACGGATCACGAATTCTGTTTCTAAACAAAAAAAAAACAAACGAATTTTGAAATTCATTTCGCTTTTTCTTGAAACGGATTTTGAAATTCATTTCGCTTTTTCTTGAAATTTGTTTCACATAACAAAAAAAAAATACAAAACTAATATTAACACTCAAAAAGCACATAGGACTTGAAGAAGAAATGGGAGAGAGAAAGAAGCTGTGAAAATAATTGGGGGTGCAGCTCAGACAAAATACGTTGTCGCAGTAAATGATATTTACTCTTCCACTCCTTTTCGCCCATTGTCAAATATAAATTAATTAAGGATAAAATGGTAAATTTGGGATAGTGAAGAATGCAAGTGAGGTGCTTCTTCCCGCACCTCCCTGTTTTTCTTCCTATACCCCCATAAAAGTAGTACTTTCCAAACTATCAATTGATAAAAATAATAGAAACCGTGTCTTCTCCAACGTGTCCCTAAACAGAGCGTGTCTGACCCTACAGAGCATGCTTGACGCAGTGTGTGTACGTCGTTCATGTGAGGCACCATTATTATGACGTGTCGGAGCTTCCTAATTTTTCAGAGAAAACACGACCGAACTAAACTCATATCATGGTTTTGAAATGGAGTGTAAAATTTGCAGCGATTTAAATAATTAACAAAATTTATTTTATTTTTTAACGGTTTAGTAACATACTACTAATAAAAATTATATTTTTGTAGTGTAATATTGTTATATTTTTGTAATATTTTAGATCTTATTTAAAACTTTTATATATTTATTTATTAGATGAAATTATTACTTTATTTTTGGAAAACACGTAATTGAATTTAAAATTAATTTATAAAAAAATTATTCTTTATTAAAAATTATGAATCTAAAAATTAAATTTAAATTATTTTTAAAAAAATGAATTTAGATTTAAAACTTTGACAAAAATATTTTGATTTAGATTTAAAACTTAATCTAAATATTCAAATTTGGATTTATATTTAATTCAACTATCTGGATTTGATTTATGAAATCCAAATTAGATTTTTGAAAATATTTTTACCGTTTTTAAAGTTTTTTAAAATACAATTCTTGTGGCGTTGATCCTTAAATTTATTAAATATTGGTTCATGATCACTGGCGGACCTATGTGGTGACAGGGAGGAGCCGTGGCTCCCCCATTTTTTATTTTTTTTTTGATTTTTTTGATTTTTTTTATATATTTTTTAAATTATATTTATATATTATTTATATTAAGTTTATATTATGAAAAATTATAATAAAAGATAAAATAAAAAAATTTAATGGAGACA
>Ga0214543_1013048_pt1 | contig 10667 bp, 7 predicted proteins | sample CNSS2metaG_FD_160094 | JGI IMG/M metagenome (GOLD analysis project Ga0214543, IMG submission 160094) | Root nodule microbial communities from cowpea collected in UCLA plant growth center, Los Angeles, California, USA - CNSS2 | ecosystem: Host-associated > Plants > Roots > Nodule | place: USA...
TTGTTTAAGCCTTTCAACCGATTGTTTAATGCAGAAATCTTGTTTGCTTCATTATGCAATTCTTCAAAATCATGCAACAATTGATTATAGTCATTTATGTCTAGAGAACTTACTTGGCTCGAGGAAGATGACTCATAACCAGCCATAAGGCACAAGTTGGCTTCTTCACTCTCATCTTGTGAGGAGCTACTTGTAGTTGAATCATCATTGTCCTCCCAAGCAATGTATGCGCCTTTCTCTTTTGGCTTATTCTCCTTTTTCCTATCAACACTCTTCTCCTTTTCTTTGTTAGCATTTGGACATTCAATTTTGATATGTCCTTGTTTTCCACAGTTATAACATGTAAAATTAGAAGAGTTTGATTCATTGTGTTTGGAAGTATACCTCTTGGGATTACCTTTGATACCTTTCCTTTTGAGATACTTACCAAACCTCTTGACAAGGAGATTCAAGTTCTCACTTTCACTTGATTCAGCCACCTCATCCTCGAGTTCCTCATTCTTCTTGGTGTTAGTCTTCAAGGCTATGTTCTTAACCTTTTTCTCACTTGACTCAAGCTCATTAAGCCTTTGCATTTCAATCTCATGCTCCCTAAGCTTACCAAACAATGCAGTTGTAGTCAAAGTGGATAGATCTCTTGTTTCTGAGATGGCCATGACATTTGGTTGCCAAGATCTATCAAGACACTTTAGCACCTTGATGTTTAACTCTTCCTTGTCAAATTCCATACCTAAACCTATGAGATGGTTGACTATGTGAGTGAATCTCTTTTGCACATCAGCTATGGATTCTCCTTGTTTCATCTTGAATAACTCATACTCTTGAATCAAGGCATGTTTTCTTGCTCTCTTAACATCATTGGTTCCTTCATGAGTCACTTCAAGAACCTCCCACATTTCCTTGGCACTCTTGCATTGTGAAACATGAAAAAAATCATCCATGTTGAGAGATGGAGCTTCGCATTGCAATCATATTGGGCTCTCCTTCTTTCTTTCTCATTCCATTGAGTCCATGGCTTATTAACCTGCGCATCATCAACAATGTGCTTAGGAGTATACGGTCCATTTATGATTGCATCCCATATCCCTTGATCTATTGACTCAATAAAGATTTTCATCCTAATTTTCCAAAATTGGTAATTAATGCCACTAAATATAGGGGGTCTATGAATTGAGGCACCTTCACCAAAGGGTAACTTGTTTTCAGCCATTTCAAGTAGTTCAAAACAGATTTAGGTCCTTACTTGAGCAAATTTCAAGTACCTAGCTCTAAATACCAATTGTTAGTTTTGAAATGGTTGAAAAGCCAAGAATGGAGGTGTTGAATTGGCTAGTTAAAAATTTTAAGCTATCTTTGCAAGTTAAAAACCACCTTTAATTGAATCAAATAGATCACTAATTTAGGATGCAAATAATACTGAACTGTACACTTTCAATCAATCAAAAATAGAGTTAATCGATTGATTTTACTAAATAGATTCTGTTCTGGTATATATCAACCGATTGAAACAGGAAAATAGTCGACTAAAATACTGGGAAAAATGCAGAAATGCGAATTTGAATTTTAAACCAGGAACAATGCACAAGAATGATCAAGATAGGTTCCAAATGATTATGTAAACATGCTCAATGCTGCAAATGCTATGAAAACATACAAGAACATGAAAAAGATGATTAAAGCACAAGTTCTTTAAACTTTAAAATGAAAATGCAAGAGAGAAAGGTTAGAGAAGAGAGGACACCATGAGATTTTTATACTAGTTCACTCAAACCTGAGCTACATCTAATTTGTCAAGGCAACCTGAGCTTGACTTTGCACTATTTCAAAAGATTTACAAAGTATCCACCCTTACAACAAATTCGTGCTCTAAAATGATCAATTGACCTCTCTTTTAAAAATCATAGCTTTTATAGTCAAATTGTTACGAAATTCAACAGGTTGATTTTCAAATCAATCGGTTGATTTCACTTGAGGATCATCTCTATCCTAACCATGTTTTCAAATTGAAAAAGGCCTTATATGGTTTGAAACAAGCACCAAGACAATGGTATGAAAGCCTAAGCAATTTTCTCTTATCAAAAGGTTATGCTAGAGGTGCAGTGGATAAAACACTCTTCATTAGAAAACGTGATAATGATGTTATGCTTGTTCAAGTGTATGTTCATATCATCTTTGGTTCAAATAACAACACATTGTGTGAAGAGTTTGTTGCAGCTATGCAGGGAGAATTTGAGATGTCCATGATGGGTGAGCTTACCTACTTTCTAGGGCTACAAGTCAAGCAACTCAAGCATGAAACATTTTTAAACAAATCAAAATATTTGACTTGTTGAAAAAGTTTAAAATGGAGGATTGCATGGAAGTTGTCACTCCAATTGCAACAAATTGTCTTATGGATGCAGTTGAGGCTGGCCAACCAGTGGATTCAACCAAATTTAGAGGGTTGATTGGGTCTTTGCTCTATCTTACAGCAAGTAGGCTAGATATTCAGTTTGGAGTATGCCTATGTGCTAGATTTCAAGCAAATCCAAAGGAATCACACTTTAAGGCTGCAAAAAGGATTATAAAGTACCTCAAAGGAACAACCAATGTTGGTTTATGGTATCTATGTGAGTCTAACATAATTCTTAGTGGTTTTTCAAATTCAGACTATGCAGGGTTCAAATTGGATAGGAAAAGCACAAGTGGTACTTGCCATTTGCTTGGATCAAGTCTAATCTCATGGAATACCAAAAAGCAAGCTTGTGTGGCACTCTCCACAACTGAAGCTGAATATATTGCTGCTGGACATGGTTGTGCACAAATCATATGGTTGAAACATCAACTTTTGGACTATGGTGTAAGGCTAAGCAAGGTACCTTTGTATTGTGATAATACTAGTGCAATCAATTTAACCAAGAATCCAATACAACATTCTAAAACCAAGAATATAGAGATTAGGCATCATTTCATTCGTGATCATGTTCAAAAGGGAGATTGTGAAATCAAATTTGTTAAAACTGAAAATCAATTGGTGGATTTGTTTACAAAACCATTGGCTAGAGATAGATTTAACAAGCTAAGAACTAAACTAGGCATTTTAGACATCAAGAATATGGTCTGATGTGTTTGTAGCATGTTAATCTTATATACTCATGCATTGGTTTCATAAAAATCTACTGTTGTATGCAAAAGTTGAAAATTGTCATATTCAACATGTTGATTTTGCATTTCAACGTGTTGATTTCACTTAAATCTGTCTCTGTTTGCACAATTCATGATCTGTCAACCTGTTGTTTCTGTATTTCAACATGTTTATTTCACTTAAACTGCCACTAAATGATGAAATATTGATTTGATATGATTTTTAATTTGCTGTTTTCACAATTTAGTATGTTGATTTCATTAAAACTGAATCTAAAAAACTGAAGTTCAATTTCACGATTTTCAATTGATTGATTTTCAAAATCAGTCAGCTGATTTCACTTAACCAGATTCTGTTTTTAACCGCTATGGCTCTGATGCTGTTTTAATCGACTAATTCTATTTTTCAACGCGTTGATTTTACTTAAACTGTGCATTTACTCACGAATTGAATTGTTAAGTTGACTCAGTCAAAGAAAGCATCTTTTTATTAGGTACTATCTGCTCTTAACTTCTCATTTCATTAGCCATGTGTTACTTTTACTGATTTGTTGGACCAAAAGGCATTCTAGTGTACAATTCCAATGTGCATACAACTCACATGATCTGAACTGATTGATTCACTCATAAAAACATCATGAATGCATGAGATACTGTTTTGGACTACATTAAATTGAATTGGGTAACCTAAAACGAATTAATTAGAAAAAAAACTACACAATTTAATCAACTATTTCTGAAAATCAGCTTGTTGAATTATAAATACTGCATTTGTATTGTTTCATTTACATCATACATCTCTTAGAAACAGCCATACCACCACTCATCATGCCTCGTCGTTCCCAAAGAGCTATCCAATCTAGTGATGAGCACTCCACTCCTCCTACCCCAAGGTCTCCAAATCATGAAAGCCATGGAAGAATTGAAACATGGTTTGAGGATCATGAGGATAACATTCAAGTGTTCCTCATTGAGATGAATAGGAAGCAGATCAGCATTCCTAAGGTGTTAAGGTTCTCTTGGCTAAGGGCTGAAGGCTTTGAGAGCCTATTCCAACAACTAAAGCATCAAAAGTTGAAGTCCTTCCTTGAATTTTTCAGGGAAAATCTATCCAGACTTAGTGAAGGTATTTTTCACCAACTTGGAGTTCAAAGATGATGTCCTCCTGTCCAGCATCAAGGGTGTTCAAATGGAGATCAACAAGAGAGCTTGGAAAGATGTGGTTGGACTCAAATAAAGGGGTGTGCAAGTGAGGAAAGGTGAAACTGGGCTATTCCAGAATTCAAAAAGATGCAATACTATGGCCAATGCTTGAGGAATCCTGTTGCTGAAATCAAACACTTCCATGTTGGTGGTCTCAAGGTGGATCAAAGGCTTCTTGTTGTGATAGTCACAAAAATCATAGTTCCACGTGGTAGCAACCATTCAACATTGAATGAGGGAGATTTGATACTCATGTACTGCATTCAAAATAACATCCAAGTGGATTGGATCTATGTGATTCGTGATCACATGCTCAAGGCCAAGAGGCTCACGAATTTTAGACTTCCATATGTGGTTTTGGTGTCCAAGTTCATTGAATACTTTGGAATTGATGTAGAGGATGAGCGAGAAGAGTAAACTGGACTGTTGAACCATACCTCCATCCAAAATCTGCACAAAATGGGCTTTCTCAAGGTGGGAAATGGATGGACAACTGTTGGAGCTGTTGTTGGTGGTGCACATGACCATGAAACTGGTCCAAGTGGTGCAAATCAAGAGGAAGAACCAACTGCTGGACCCATGGATTTAATTCCCTACAATCCTCCAAAGGATAGAGGCCTTGTGTACTCACATTTTGAGAGGATGGTGCTGAACCAACTGCATGAGCTCAATGTGTCCCAACATGAACATCACAACTATTGCAATGACAGGTTCAATGCATTGGATGGCCAAATTCATGATATCCATGATATGCTCCACTCATTCCAGACCAGGAATGATCCTCAGGATGACTAAGTGTGGTGGTTGTTTAGGATCATGCATTGCATCCTTGTGTTTGTGATTTTTTAGTTTGAGTTTTGTCTATTTCAGTTGGTTGTTTTTCATTTCAGTCACTTGATTGTATCAACTTTATGCATCTGTTTTCTGTTTTTAGTTTCTGTTGGTTGTATTCCCTTCCAGTATTAATGAAATGACATGCAATGCTTATTGTCTTTATGCATTTGTTATGTTTGATGAATCTAAAGGGGGAGAAAAATTGTAAAATTGGAAACCACTTTTAATAATCACATTGAACAAAGCATTAAAATTGCAATCAATAACCAAATCTGAATATTATTGATAGAGGGAGCATGATCACATTTGTAAACTTGATAGCTTATGTGCATTGCTACTGTAAAATGTTTTTCAAGTTCACAAGCTTCAAGCTAAGGTATCACTTCATCAATTGGTATCCAACAAATGGAAGCATTTGCAATGAAAGATAGAAGAAGATAGATGAAAGGAAATAGAGGTTGGCTTCATCAAATCAAGTGGAGATTGTTGACATGAGAAGCCAAGGTGGTTTGCTTCTTGAAGATTTGATGAAGATTGAATGAAACTCTTTTGAACTATCTTGAAGCCATTACCATTGGAATGAATCCTACATTGATGAAAGAAAGAAGATTTGATGATACTCATGTTGATCAAGGCTAGAACGTGTGCTCTCCATGTAGTAACATCATTAAGAAAGTGTATTTGTAGTTTGTAATTCATGTTGTAGACCTTATAGCATTAATTAGATGTAGTTTGGTCTTTATTGTGTGTTTAATCTGTTGAATGGTTTTACAACAGGTTAAAATATCTCTTTCAATCTGTTGAATGGCTTTTTAACAGGTTAAAAGGTTGGCTGCAGTAGTCTTAAACTACAACAAATTCAATCAGTTGATTTAGTTTTTAATCGACTTATTTCATTTAAGTCAAGTGAAATCAACCGATTGATTTGAAAATCAACATGTTGAATTTCGTAACAGTTTGACTATAAAAGCTGTGATTTTCGAAAGAGAGGATTGTTGATCATTTTAGAGCACGAATTTGTTTTGGAAACTTGTGGAAACCCTCTCCTTTGTGATCATACGTGTTGCAGTTGTTGAAGATTGATCTTGGATCAATTCTTGGAGCTTTTGGCTTGGTTTGGAGCTTGGAGAAAGTGGTTTGTGGTAGGCTAGGTTGTGCTACCACTAAAGTTTGATCTTTCTCAAGCTTTGTGTGTGTGCCTGGTGGTTTTCCAGGTCTGCAAGAGGGTTCTTGCTATGCTGGTGTGATTCTTGTGTGATTCAAGAGTCTTTTGTGGTGTTTTTGCATATTTTGGAAGTGTAAGAGTGGATACTTTGTAAAACTTTTAAAATAGTGCAAAGTCAAGCTAAGGTTGCCTTGATAAACTAGATGTAGCTCAGGTTTGAGTGAACCAGTATAAAAATGTCATGGTGTCCTCTCTTCTCTAACATTTCTCTCTTGCATTTTCAATTTAAAGTTTAAAGAACTTGTGCTTTAATCATCTTTTTTATGTTCTTGCATGTTTTCATGACATCTACAGCATTAAGCATGTTTGTATAATCATTTGGAACTGGTCTTTGTCATTCTTGAGCATCGTTTCTGGTTTAAAATTCAAATTCGCATTTCTGCATTTTTCCCAGTATTTCAGTCAACTGTTTTTCTATTTCAATCAATTGATTATACCATAACAGAATCAATTTAGTAAAATTAATCTGTTAACTCTATTTTTGATCGATTGAAAGTGTACAATTTAGTACTGTTTGCATCCTAACTTGGTGATCTATTTTATTCAATTAAAGGTGGTTTTTAGCTTGCAAAGATAGCCTAAATTTTTAACTAGCCAATTCAACCCCCCTTCTTGGCTTTTCAACCATTTCAAAACTAACATTGTTGTCACTAATGTTTATCCTTATGGTGCAGTTGAAATCAAAAGCGAGTCACCGATAAGATCTTCAAAGTGAATGGGCATCGTCTGAAGCCATTCCTCAGCAATCATGCCTTGATGGATACTGTTGTAGAGGAGACTTCCCTACTTGACCCCACTTTTGTTTCACCATGATTCCTGGAATTTTCATTCTCTTTCCTTACTTTTATTGCACCTGTCCAAGTCTGTCTACTATGGTTTCCTTTTGTTTGTTTCCTTTTTGTTAATTTGTGTTAATTTGTGTTAATTTATGTTATGTTTTTGTTTTCTGTTTGGGACACTCACTTCACTTTTGGAGGATGAGTTGTTAGTTATTATGTGGACTGATATCTTTGCTTTCTCCTTGCATGTCAAGTTGCTTTTGAACTGTTTTACCTTGTGTGAGAATTTGAGCCACTATCTGTTCTTTGTTGTGTGATATATGCCCCTTGAATGCTTGCACATTGGACTTGGCTTGACTCTTTCTGATGCTTTTCTGATTCACATGCATGTTTGGATATGATTTAGGCAAATTTGTTCTGTGAGCCTACAGCAAGATAAGCCTACCTTGAACTATTTTGGTTGATATCCCTTTTTTGAGCCTGCATACCCTTTCATTGTTCTACAGCTCATTACAAGCCTTTAGCTTGAAAAACTATGATTATTCCTACCTTAGGAAATTTTGGAGCTTTGGAATTGTTTTGGGAATGGGTGCTTAATTAAGTGTGGTCGCGCACAACAAGTGTGGTTGTGCGCGTACTTGTTATTGGTTCTTGGAATTGCTCTTTTGTGTACCCAGGTGGGATTTCAAAATTGTTGTTTCTCTGCATGTTCTTTGTATAGAAAAAAAAATAAGAAGAGAGAAAAGAAAAAGAAAAGAAAAGAAAAGAAAAGAAAACAAAGAAAAGAAATAAAAGGAGTTTGGATTTGACCATTGTGTGAGAACCGAATTTGGAAGTGTTGGTGTTTGGGATTTCTTTCACGCTTGCTTGTGACTTATTCTCCATTGCTCCTCTATTTGCTTTGTTGCTTAGCTACTTATCCATATGTTCCACCCTTGTCCTCAGCCCCATTACAACCTTGAAAAACCCTTCTGATCTTGACCTGCATGTGTTTTAATTTGGTTGTTGGTTCTAGAGGCTTGCCAAGTCTGTTTTATGTTTGTTTTTCATGGGTGCTTTGAGAGTAAATAGTAGCCTAGAGATTTGAGTGATACAGTGCATATTTTATGAGGTTATGTTACTTTCAATTCTCTCTTTGAGCTGAACTGAGTACTTGACATGTTTTGAATTGCTTGGATGATGTTCATGGATACCTTGCAACTTTGAATCCTTCTGTGTTGGATGTCTTTCCATTTGTCCGTTTCGAGTCTGTTTGTCTTCTGTCTCTTTTTGTCTCTCTTGTTATGTCTGTGATGTCCTTTCTTTACTTTACTTTTTAATTTTGTCCAAGAGTGCAAAAGGGTAAGTGTAGTTGATTTTGATGAGTCATTATTATCCTCAATTCCACTAGCCTTTGTGTACCCATTTGATAGTTGTTCAGTGATTAATTGTTTATCTTTAGTGTGTTTTCATCTGTTGAGCTTTATTGGGCCACTGTTCCGAATTTGGGTTAATTTCACATTATTTGGCCTAATTTTCGTTTTTAATTATTTTTAGGTATTTGGGTGAAGCAACTTGGGAGCTTGGACATTAATTTTCAGTTGAAGGGAGTTGCCACATCATTTCCACATCATTTCCACGTCATTTCCACGTCATCTAAGTGAATGGGCCACATTTGAGGCCCAATAATGGCATTTTTGTAATTCTGCACCCAGTAGTGGCAATTTTGTAAATAGTGGCGGCAGAGTTGATTGGACCACGAGATTTAGGTCTCTTAGCATGCACCACCTGCACTTCTTCTTCTCCACTCTTCTCCAACCTCCATTTTCATATGTTTTCAAGCTTTGGAAGGTGACCCATGGAGGCACAAGCTTATTTTTTCACGTTTTCCACTCGTTTTTAACATTTTTTGAGTCATGGACAACACCTATTGTTTGTATTCACGTTTTCTTCATCTTGGGTAACATTTATATTGAAGCATTTAAGGTTTTCTTGGCTGTTTTCATTCTTGCCTCTTTCTCATCTTGCACATTTTCGTTTTCTGCACCAATTTATATTCATTTGAATGGTTGAATTCCAAATTCTATTGAACCCTAATTCGGATTCCATGAGGAACTAAGTTTTTGCATTGATTCCTTAACGAAATTGAAATGAAACCATGAGATTGTTGGTCCTTTCTGGGTTCGTTCGAATTTGATTCTATTTCAGGTTGAGTGTTCATGATAAAATGCATTTTTGATGCATGCTTAATCTCAAATTCTTGTTTTGTGCACATTAAGGGGCTCATATTCATGTTTAATGTTTATGGGTTCTGTCACAGCTTGCTTAAATTTGTGGGTGTGAACTACTTGAATCTGTTGTGCTCAATGACAATGGATCCATGGTAATTTTCTCTTAGTTGATTACTTAGGGTTCATAAGAGCAAAATTCGAATATAACAATTAATTTGATAATCTTTGATTGGTGGAATTTCAATTGAATCAAGGAATCATTGCGTTTTCATATAACTGTTAAATTTCTCTACAATTTTGTGAAACTAAATCTGCCAAACCCCCCCTTTGTGGTATACTATTGTGTTCATCTAGAAATTGAAGCTTTGGACAAAATTATTGGTCGTTGGGAGACGACTTGGTTTAACTTTCATATACTGCATTTAACTGTTTTAATTTGGTGGGGTACGACCTCTATTAGATACGCAATACAAACAGAGCAAAATGAAAACAGAAATGAAAAATACATCATGAAGCTGAGACTGATATAATAAGTCGATTGAAATAGGAAAACAACCAATTTAAAAACTGAAACAGAAAAATAGACACATAAAATGCAGCATAAAAAATGTAATGCATGACCTATGAGCCATCCCCTTCACTCATTCCTAGGGTTGTCTCTATTGTAGACATTGGAAAGGAGCTCGTGAACATTATGCAGCTGGTCATCCATGTCTTGGAACCTTGTTGTGCAATAAGCATGGTGTGCATTTTGTGCCATGTTGAGATCTTGAAGCTGGTTGAGAACCATTCTCTCAAACTATAAAACTCAATTGTCATGGGTTGTGGTTCATCTTCCCCTTGGTTTCCTCCACTAGTTCCCGCTTCATGGTCATTGGCTCCAACTTTAATATTTGCACCATGATCTCCTTCAACCAGCCAAGTGTTTCCTATTTTGGTCATTCCCATTTTGTGCATATTCAGTGTGGAAACATGATTTAGAAGACCAGTGGACTCTTCAAGCTCTCCTTCAACATCCACACCAAAGTGCTCAATGAACTTGGAGATGAGCACCACATATGGAAGCTTGAAATTTGTGAGCTTGTTTGCCTTCATCATGTGGTCACAGGTGGTGTATGTCCAGTTCACCATCATACCATTTTGAACGCAGTACATCACCACAAGATCACTGATATCGCTGTCGTTAGGCGATCAAATTACCACTACTTTAGCAACTTCAGTATTGCCAGTTTGTAGTGAAGAAAATAGTTAGGGTTAAGATAACCCTGAGTCGTCTCACAACGAATACGGAAT
>Ga0214543_1013050_pt1 | contig 10664 bp, 2 predicted proteins | sample CNSS2metaG_FD_160094 | JGI IMG/M metagenome (GOLD analysis project Ga0214543, IMG submission 160094) | Root nodule microbial communities from cowpea collected in UCLA plant growth center, Los Angeles, California, USA - CNSS2 | ecosystem: Host-associated > Plants > Roots > Nodule | place: USA...
ATCCTTTAAAAGGATTATCTCTTAACAAAGACAAATTATACCAGTATCAACTCTGGAAAGCATACATCGAAGGATCAAATTGGAATTTTTCCAAGAAAGACGTCCTAGAATTCATACTTTTAAAAGAAACAGCTGATACAAAACTATACTGGAAAAAACATATGGGAAATAAGTTCCATCCTTTCCCTATTGAGGCCAGTCTAGTACTAGTAAAACATTTTGAAAAAGAAAGGATTTACAAAGAAATTTATGAATAAGCAGGTAACCATGGACAAGAAACTCCAGGTGCTTCATTCCCATCTGACAATGAAGATCCTGATTATACAGACCACATGCTCGAAGAAGAGCTTGGAGACTTGACATCCACAGCTGTAACAAGAATATGTTGAAACACGTTTTTACCTGTGACAAAGTAATTTTACTCCTTTTTGAGTAATAGACTGAAGGGTAAAAACCGGGTATACAGGTATTCGGTCAACAAATGACCTGAACAAAAGGCTTCCAGTTACTTTGAAACTGGAAGAACAAGTTACCGGTTGTATAACATCTCTATAAAAAGGCTCATAAGTCCCTTATGCTGGGCAGAGTTCCTCCTACCTCTCTCTCTAAAAATTCTCTCACTCTCCTTTTGTACTCTCTTCCTCCAACAATAAAACGTATATTTCAGAGGTGCTTCTTTTCTTATCCTTCATCTTCCCTAAAGTAAGTATCTCTACTATGGAGTAGTTTTATCTTGGGCGTCCACGGATGCCTTAAGTAATATTTATCTAAAGATGCGATAACCATTTAAAGGCTTAAATTTTCTTTATTTTGTATAGTTTTATATTTCTGATCACATAAGTTTATGAGAGAATATCTAACCGGCTATGCCAGATTTATATTCTCATAAGCTTATCTGAGTATTATCTTCACTGCCTTGATCAAAACGCACGTTTCACTAAAAGGCCAATCCATCTTGGTTTTTGATGATGAGAGGCTCGAGCTCTTTGATGAACACCCGATGCACGTGAATAAAATTGGATCAAAGGAGGCCCAAACCAGAGCCCTAGTTGATCTACGAGAACCTGATGTAGAGGGAGCCCAACACAGATGCGGTAATCGTGATGTATGGAGATGATTTGATGATCAAATGGACCGTGGAGAGATGGACGAATGGGAGAGAATGAAAGTTGATCAAAGGGCAACAAAGGGGCTTTCAGAATCGCATTTCTGGTTCGAGAAGAAGAGGATTCGAGTTAGGTAATTTTCGTGTGGGTTTTCTAAATTTCTAAGAGGGGTTTGAAAGGGCAGATTTAGGTTTTATTTGGGGCCCTGGTGTGTGTGCAAGAGTGAGAAATGTTTGGGGGCTAGGTTTCGTGTTCTTGTGTTCTTGTGAGCAAGGGAGAGGAAGTGTAATGTAAAGGGATTCTCTCCACATCTGATGAAGCAAAAAAGCAACCTTTATGAGATTAGGGTTCCCCTAGTGTGTTAGGCAGCTCACTTAGTTCATCCACTTTATCGGGATTGGACTAAGAGAGTTTCCTTTCCCCATTTAATTTCAAGCATTTTCTTTATCTCTTGTACGCTTCTGATTTTGGCAATGAAATATATTGATTATGTTCCAATCAGATTTTCCAATCTGATTTTTAGTTTTGAGTTTTAGTTTGTGCATTTTTATTGTTTATGATTCCCTTGCATTTTATGTTTTAGCTTTAAATTCTGCAATGCTTTTAAGTTTCCTTTATTGCTTTATGTTACTCTTTTGTTTTGTTGATTTAAGTTTCTACGCCAAGTTCAATTCTCTTTTCCCAGCTTTTAGTTTTTTGTAGTAGTTTAGGGATCAATTCCTTGAGTTCATTTCAGTTTCTTTGCATTCTGAAGCTTATAAAATCTGTTTGGCATTTTGTATTAGTGCATTTGCATATGCATAAGTAGGCATTACCTCATTTGCATAGCATTTGGAGTTGAATTGAAGTGAGTGTGGCTGAGTTAAAATTTCTTACAGGAATATGAGCTGGATTGGATTTTTGCTGCTGTCAAAACTTGTTTTATTGCTATAGTGCACTGGTTTGCTGAAATCAAGGTCAAAATTTATGTTGCCATATGATTTTATGCACACTCTCATCTAATCCCATTAGAGTTCAAGGTTTCCAATGCATTCCGTCATTGCATTATATCTGAAGAAACTTTGTTTGAGTTGGCTATTATGAATTGATTACCAGATACGCCTTTACATTCATCTCTTTTTCCTGATACAAATTTTTTCATTCATTTTTAGAGATTGTATCATTCAATTCTGCATTTCCTAGCTTGCTTTTCAGTGCATTGGCAATTGTTCTGCATTTTTAATTCAGTTATGCACACACATGCTTCAATCATTGAAATATTGATTCGTTCCAATTGAATTCCACATTTCACTACTGTGTTTCATTGCATTTTGTGAGAATCTGCTTGAATAATGTTGTTGTCATTGATCAGAACTCTACTACCACATTTCATTGATTATGCTCCTGCATTCTGTTTTATATTTATAATATTATTGCACAAATAATAGCTTTGTAGTTGTTGCAACGTGAGCAAGCGTCTTTTCGTTTTAGGATGGTGCATGTTGTTGCAGCGAAATCTCCTCCACATGTTGATCCCACATCCACATTTTATGGGATATTATTTCCACACTAGGTTTCTGGGGGTGAAAGCGGGGATATCTCGATCGGGGGAGAAAACGGGTAAATCCCATATAACCTACTATATCTGACAAGTCGCACTATATATCAACCCAAGATGCATCTTTATCCCCGGGGGTTCGAAAGGGTACTCTTGGAACACCAATGGGCATAAAATGGACAAATAATAAAGTCATATATCTCACTTTAGTGTGGAAACGTAAGAATTAGCTTATCGTGTTGAAAAAGATTTACTTGATTTTATATTAATATTGCTTTTTTTTAATATTGCTTTTTTTTATAAAAAAGAAGACTAAATAAAGTCGAGTTGTGTCACATAGCATGGATCTTTAAATCCATTCATCACCTATAAATAGGAGCTTAAATCTTCTTCCAAGACACAACCTTTCTCATCTCTCCTTCTCTTATTTTCTTCATTTTCTCTCTTCTCTTATATCTTGAGTTACTTACTCTTTAAAGAGTACTTATCTTGCTAGTTTCTGCTATCCTCGGAATATATCCGAGATGTTCTTGTTGTACCCTAGAGAATTTGCACATACACTACAGATAAATCCTTAAGGACAGTGTTTCCAACACGCCTCAGGAATTTACATATTTATTTTCTTATCATACTTTTACTACAATCTTAAGGATTTATTCAGTGAAATGATGGACACTGCAACTCCAAAATGATCGTGGTCTCTGTATTATCTTCACCTTAGTTTCTTTTGCTTGGGCTACTTGGGCTACGTAAAACGTTAGCTTTTTCTGCCTTTGCTTTCAGTAGAATCTAGTGGAGTTTGTTGAAGAAGAAGACATTTGTCTCATTTTCCCCCTTCGTTAACCATGCAAACACTAGAATATGTGGCAAGCATTTTTTTTCTTTCTTGTTCCTCGTAGGTTTGGAAACACAATTTGAATTTGCGAAACTCTAGACTTGCGCTTTTCATCGTCTTCTGGACAGGAGGACCGGGATGACGGCAACGACGTTCAATGAGCAAAGGATCTCCAGCAAGCGTTGATCGGTGGTGTTGTAGCTACTATGACCTTCTGATAGCGCTTCCAGCCTTTGATGATGGGCAGCACTACAACGACGATGCTTCTGATGGCTTTGGCTCGCCGACGAATGCATTGGCGTGGTGTGGTGACCGCGTCAACTACAACGTAGAGTACCTGAGCATCTCATGTTATAGACGGGAATATGGATGGCGTTTGATGTTACCAGCAACAGCTCAAGTGGCGACCAATCTCGCGCTGACAATGACTCTTGTAGCTCTAGTAACATGTGTGTTCATCTCATAGTTGGCGTTCTGAGTTTGATGACAGAGAAAATGGGAGGAGAATGTTTATGGCAATTGAAGAGAGAAGAATTAGGGTTTCTTTTGTCTCTGTATTTAAAAAAAAGTTTGGAGATAGACTTTGGGAATGTTGGTGGGTCCCTTTGTTGAAAAAATTTAGTTGCATGAAGAAATGGTGGTGGGCCATAGGTGCGCCATTTTAGGAATATGGCATATAATTCAAAATTGAATGCCTATAATTCCTAACAACTTATACAATTATGGTGCAATGTTGGTCCCATAATATTTCGAAATGCACTTTCGGTATAGACTATACGGTGGATGATATCAGATATTTATTTGTCAAATATTTATTTGTTTGTTAATTAGGAATAATTAATATTGTGGGGGTTAGATGATTTTACTTAATTATTTATTATTTAAAATAAAAATAAATAAATGTGTGAATGAATTTAACCCATTTTCAAAGAAAAATAAAATAATTATTTGGGATATGACTTTTCACCTAATGATTGATATATGCAATTTGATAGTTTCTAGAACTAAGTTGTTTTAGAATTTTTATAAATTGTTTCTAGATGAAGCCATGTGATTTTTTTAAGATAGAATCATAAGGAAGGGTGATAGCATTACTATCCCAAAAGTGTTCTTGAGAAACTTCTTAGGAAGTTTAGAAATTATAAATGAGTGAATATCCCTTATGATACTAATTAAAGAAAATAGAGGAAAATTATTTTCTCAACCTCAGTAAGCCCAGATAATTGGGAGCTTACTACTTGTGATGGTCTTTTCTAGACCAGGTGTTGTTTATGTAGTAAGTAGACTGAGAAGATACACTTAATATTCTAATTAGGAATATTGAGACTTATGAGATGCTTACGAGATTCAATGGAATATGTCATTGAATATAATGGATTTTCCCATTGTACTAGAAGGGTACAATGATGCTAACTGAATCTTTGATTCAGACGAGTCAAATTTATTAGTGGTAATAGATTCACACTTGGGTTGGTGTGATTTCATAGAGATCAGCTAAACAATTATTGTTAGATTAATAAGAAATATGAGTATGTTGTTCTTGAAAGGGCTGGTAGCGAAGTTGAGTAGTTGACGAACTTCTTAGCTAACATTCCACTAGGAATGAAAATACATTGTGATTGCCAATCGACAGTAGCTACTGAAGAGTGAACCAAATTCCATTGAGTATGTGAAGTCAGAATGGAATCTAACATATTCTCTGACAAAATCCTAGGATGAAATATGATTATAGAAACATCGAGGCGAATAAGACTTGAGCCACTTGAAACAAACAAGTGATGGTAACCCCACTTTTGTGATTGGAGATCCCATGAATAAGGTTCATATGGGTAAGAACAAGTCACTTGTTAGTTCTACTAGCACTAAATTAATTGATTAATTTTAATCAATTATGTCCATTACTGTGGTGTATGTGAAAGTGCTAGAGACTACATTATTGAGAGGTTAAACTTTGTAATTAAAATTCTCTAGGGTGTAAGAATTTTAACTTAAACAAAGTTTTAATGATTTTCATATCCCTTATGGGTGGTGTATGATTTGCAGCATACACTTGATGAAATCACCTATATGAGTGTTGAGTGGGGCTGCTTGTATGAGATCTTGGCATGATTTCTAGAGCACTCATGAATATCGGGCACGCGCATGGCCTAGTAGCGCAACATAATGATAATAGCAAGAATTGTGGGGGTGTATTGTCATTGATAAATTGCTAACACACATCAAGTGTCCTTGGTTCATATAGCTTGTTATACCAACTACATTGTGTGTTAAGTTTCTCAATCTAAGACTGGTTCATATAGCTTGATATACCAGCTCTAATGCATTACATCTTAGTTGAGACCCAGGATTGTCTTTCTTTATTTCTATCTCTTATCTTTTGCAATATGTGGGGGATTGTTATATATTTATAAGCGTTGCAGTTGTTGCAAGGTGACCAAGCGTCCCTCCTTTTTAGGATGGTGCATGCTGTTGTAGCGAGATCTCCTCCACATGTTGATTCCACATCCACATTTTATGGGATATTATTTTCCACACTAGGATTCAGCTACAGAGCATGGATTTTTAAATCCATTCATCACCTATAAATAGGAGCTTAAATCTTCTACCAAGACACAACCTTTCTCATCTCTCATTCTCTTATTTTCTTCATTTTCTCTCTTCTCTTATATCCTGAGTTACTTACTCTTTAAAGTGTACTTATCTTGCTAGTTTCTGCTATCCTCAGAATATATCCGAGATGTTCTTGTTGTACCCTACGGAATTTGCGCATACACTGTAGATAAATCCTTAAGGACAGTGTTTCCAACGCGGCTAAAGAATTTACATATTTATTTTCTTATCATACTTTTACTACACATCCATGTTTTATTTTCATCTTGATTTTGCATTGCATTTTACTATTGTTGTCACTGTTTAAATCTACTGCCAAGTGGTTTCTTTGCATCTCAAATCTGCTCCTGCATTTATATTTCATGCAATCTGAATATGCATCAATATTAGCTGTTAATATCTATTTTCTCTACTGTCAAAATTGAATTCACTACTGCCATCTTTTCAATTCAGATTCATGTTTCAGATTTGGGTTCTGCATACACATAGATGCCATATGATTTTGCTGCTATCACTATGTTACAATGATTCTGCTGCCAGAGTCTAAATTCTTTACAGTCACATATTATCTTAATTTCAATGTTATTCTTGGTCTGCAGTGGAGTTTTATCTTGAGAAATTTGATCAGGCATGCATCAATCACTTTGATACGTATTCACTCCAATTTAATACAGTTTCCATTCTATTTTAGGTCTCTTACAAATCATGCATATGCATCATTTATGCATACCTTGCAGCAGCATTGCCTACCTTGCATAACACAGTTTAGTTTCAGTCATGCCTTTAAGTGATTCAATTAAAAATAATTCTACATTTCTTTTTGGTTTTTAATTTATTTTCCCATTTTTAGTTTTATTTTCTTTTTCGTGAGATTTAATTGTGCAAGCTAAACTTAACACACACCATTTCTTTGGATTCGATCCTGAGTCAATTTTCCTATACTTCATCAGGGGGGATTATTTGGGTTTTGTTTAACTCTTAAAAAAAACCTATGAAAAAGTAAGTTGACACCCATAATAATTTGTTATTGTCCTTGCAGGAACAACGATAATCAATAAAAACAATTTTAATTATCAAGCAAGTTTGAGAGTCAAAATGATAATCAATAAAAACATATTTAATTATCAGGAAAATCCAAGACTCAACATGATAATCAATAAAAATAATTTAATTATCAAGCAAGTTCAAGATTTAACATGATAATCATTGAAAGGGGCACTTTCTATACTAGTTGTGGCCTTCCCTGTATTAAAAAGCTCACTTTCTATATCGATTATGGCTTTAATCTACTTACATGCTAAGAAAACAAACTACAAGGGATATTTCCCAAATACCCATACTTAAGTCATTTCCATTTTTATTATTTCGTTTATACCCATTATCTTATTTCAACAAATGTCTTCAGTCATGGTTTTTTCGTCGTTGTATTGGTGGCACTGCTTTACTAATGTACCCCTGCTTTTGTTTTGAAGATGTGCATTTTTTATGGCAGTTTTGTCTTTCCAACATTCTTTGATATGGAGTGGAAATTGTTGTTGATAGACGTAATTGGGCTCTCAATTCAAATATGCAAATGGTTCCTTCTCGCTCCTTTTCCCTGATATTTCTTCTCTTTGTTTCGTGGTTCTATATTTTCCCTTTTCTTTCTTCTCTACCAGAAAAACCCTAGATGAAAGACATAATGGGCAACACTCTGTACTTCCTAAAATTTATGACGTTTCCATTGAAGGATTTAGAGGTCACAAAATGGTTAGATGTTTCTTAACCCCATTTCTTCCAACACTATCATGTTTTTTTTGATAATTTGCTTTTGGATTATGGCTTTTCGATTATGTTTTTACTTGGTGTTTACATTTTCGATTATAGTTTTACTTGGTGTTTATAGTATTAGGGTTTGTGGTTTCGTTTGGTTTTTGTTGGTATATTTTTTAGGATTTTAATCTATTATTCTACATTCCTCTTCTGCTTCTTTTTTATACATGTCGTTTTTGATGACATTCTATAAGTTTTTTTCTTACATTTTCAATGCAGGGTTTCATTCATCAAAGAATAATACAATGGTATAGTGTTAGCGAAAAGGTATTTTTTAGCATTTGAGGTTTTATTTTCTTAATTTCTCTTATGCTTTTAATTTTTATTATCAAATTTAGTTTGTGTGTGGTCTATACTCACAATTTTGAAGGGTTTACAAATCACAAACGGAAAAAATAAGTTTAGACATTCATTATGGTGTGTTGAGGTTGCGATTAAAGCATTTGCAATTGACAAACTTGGATTATAAGGTTAGATGTTCCTTTAACCCCATTTTTTGAACCACTACCATGGTTCTTTTATTATGGTTTTTGGATTAGTTATGATTTGTGGTTGAAGTGCTAAATAAATGTTAATTTTTTCCATTTTTGTTATTACATTTGAGTTAGTGCTTTACTATTTTTTTGGTTTGTGGTCTTTTGATATGTGTTTCGCCAACAAATATTATGAGTTGAAAATTATAATATTATGTCTTTTTGTTTTTGAAATGATTTTCGATTCTTTAAGATTTTAGTTGAGATTTGTACTCATTTTTGTTTATTTGTCTTAAATGTTTCTAGGATTTTTTTTAAATGCCTTTAAGTAGTAATGAAGATATCATTTATCTTGCACTCTAATATTTTTGTTTATTTGTCTTAAATGTTTCTAGATTCTTTGAAGTGTTTTGTTTAACTTTTAAATTATTGGGTATGTCTAAGCACTAAGAGAGATAAAGTTTGTGTTTAATTTCAAGGTTTAGAGATTGGTAGCTTAAAAGATATAGTAAGATGACAAAATAAAGTAAGTTGTTTCTGTAAAGCTATATTCAACCTAATATATAGTAAGATGACAAAATAAAGTAAGTTGTTTCTGTAAAGCTATATTCAACCTATGACCTATTGTAATTGAATCCGAGATTAGTATTTTCTATGTCAGATTACACTATTCAATTTGAATTAAGTTTCCAGCTATCATACTTCACAACATTATGTTCGGTGATTGCATCTTTTGTAGTTATATTGGATATTCATTTTTTGTTAATTAGGTTTTCAATATTTTAACATTTTCAGCTGGGTACCAATGCTATTTTGGCAATGTTACTTGTATGTAAGGCTGGTGTTGTAATGAATAAAATCCCTTTATCTATCATTTTCCATTTTCGGGCTTTACATGACCAATGCATATATAATTAACTGCTAATAAACCACATATAAAATTTATATGTGATTCAATTTTTGTTTAATAAGAAGTTATATACTGGTGAAGGTTGTCATGTTATTGTGTTTCTTCTAATCTAACCACTTCTCTAATTATTCATAGTCGTAATTAGTAATGAGTTTAACGTCAACTAAAGTTGTATTATATATATATATATATATATATATATATATATATATATATATATATATATATATATTAATTACAAAACTAAGATATTAAGGACATGTATATTTTATATGCACGTGCAACAATATAATTTCTTCTAGATGTTTAATGAGTAGTGACAAGGACATTGATTGTCTGGCCATGACCTATTATGAGGACATTGGTGGTCAAAGGCAGGGTGTAAGCAACATCAATAGCAACCACAATCATCCTGTGGTTGGCAATTGCAAAGAACAATTCTTGATTGAGTGCAGTTGATGATTGTCAAAAGAACTGTCTCTCCAGATCTACTGGTACACGTATAGTTTCTGCATTGCATATTTGTTGTATATCTTAGCCATATGTATATCATAACAAAGTTATGGCTATATAATAATTCCAAACCTTTTGACTTTAATGATTGTTTAATTTTTATTTTAGGTAATGTTTGTTCCATTTTCTAGGTATTCTTATCCCCTCAATTGTGATTATTGCAGGCATTTGCTCTAAAAAAAATTTCTACACCAATTTCGTTGTGTTCAATACTAAAATATTATTTTTTAGGCTACTATAAGCAACTAGAGGTGGGATTGATATCTTATAGTTAATTTTCACTATTTTCCTCATGTATTGATTCTTTATATATTCTTTATTTTTTTCCTTCGCAATAATGTATGGTATCAACGTCACATCTAGGCTTTATTCAAAAGTGCATCTTGTGTCCTTGGGAGTTGTCACCGTGAAGATGGAAAATGATAGTTTAACCTCTTGTTTTTAACCTTTTTTTGACCTCCTGACGTGTCACCGTGAAGTGGCAATTTAAATTTCATTTTCTATTTTTTTAAAGTCTTTTGATGTGGCCTTTAGGTTGAGTGATTGATGGGACAAAAGTAAGGGCGCGTGAAATGCAGCGGGAGAAGTAATTTAGAAGTGGTTTTGAAGCAGTTTTGAAAGAGAGAAAAGGAGATACCTCATTTTAGTTCTTCGTCGTCCCATTTTCCCAACCAAAGAATGTTTTAGCAAGTTTTTCCTTCCAGCCAAGTGAAGAGATCTAATTTTCATCCATCTTCTACCTTTTTTCTTAACTGAAGAAGTGGACAAGAACTGGGCATTGTTTTATTGGTCCATAAATTTTAAGACGTTGTTTACCATGGTGGGGCTTTTGATCGAAAAAAGGTTAGGTTTTTTTAATTACATTGTG